>Ga0334890_1000270_pt1 | contig 97759 bp, 110 predicted proteins | sample GraSluR1_MG_3_FD_207220 | JGI IMG/M metagenome (GOLD analysis project Ga0334890, IMG submission 207220) | Sludge microbial communities from methane-producing bioreactor in Wageningen University, Netherlands - Granular Sludge_31_08-R1 | ecosystem: Engineered > Bioreactor > Anaerobic >... | reverse complement strand
CGTCCTGTCGCTCGCCCCCTTTCGCCTGCTCGCCTTCGCCGGGTGTTGCATCCATGCTTCGCCAACGCTCGCTTTGTATATTTATGCAACCCTCATGCAACAAAAGGGGTTTTTGCAGTAGAGTCAAAACTAGATATGTTAAATAGCATATCATTAGGGGGATTTTAAATTGGGTCATTATAAAAAAGGTGAACTGGTAATTATCGGTGGTGCCGAAGATAAATATGGTGACAGCCGTATTTTAGAAGAGGTTGCAAGAATCATCGGTGGAGAGGATGCCAGGGTGGGCATCATGACTACAGCAACTCAACATCCCGAAGAGGTGGGGGAAGAGTATCGTAATGTCTTTTTGCGATTGGGGGTTAGGGAGACCGACATTATAAGCATTAATTCCCGTGAAGAAGCTAATCTGGATGATAATGTAAGAAGAATTAGAGATGTAAGCGGATTCTTTTTTACCGGTGGGGATCAACTTAGAATAACCAGCATTCTTGGAGGCACCAAAGTATATGAAGCGTTGTTGCATTCATTTTATCATGGAACGCCTGTAATTGGAACCAGCGCAGGTGCTTCGGTAATGTGCAGCACCATGATTGTTGAAGGCAACAGTAATGATGCGGCCAGGAAATGCACATTGAAGATGGCTCCCGGTTTGAGACTATTGGAAGGAGTAATTATTGATCAACATTTTGATCAACGGGGAAGGCTGGGCCGATTGCTATGCGGCATAGCTGAGAATCCTGGAATTTTAGGTATCGGTATTGATGAAGATACGGCCATCAGAGTTTATCCGGAAGAATATTTTGAGGTTCTCGGGAATAACGCAGTAACAGTTATTGACGGCAGATCTATAAAATACACCAATGTTTCCGAACTCGAGCCAGATCAAATATTGACCATAACCAATGCCAGCCTTCATGTTTTATCTAAAGGTTATGGCTTTGATTTTAAAAGACGGGAATTAATAAGCATTAATTAATTATTGTTATCATAGGGGGATATATACCAATGGAAGTGGTTAGTATGCGCAATTATAGCGGCAGGAATATATACAGCCATAAATCTGTTGTTAAGATGATAGTAGAATTAGGTGATTGGGCAGAAATCACAACCAATGAGATTGCCGGTTTTAATGATAGATTATTAAGCTGTTTCCCGGGTTTAGGCAGCCACCACTGCTCGCCCGGTTATGAAGGTGGATTTGTGCAGAGACTTAAAAAGGGTACCCTGGTATCTCATGTTACCGAGCACCTGGCTCTTGAGCTGCAATGCATCCTGGGCTATGATGTCTATTTCGGCAAAACCCGGCTGATAAAGGAGCCTGACAGATACTGTATTATATATGAGTATATAAATGAGAGTTGTGCCATGGAGGTAGGCAATGCCGCCGCGGAAATAGTATTAGCCTTGGCTCGAAACGAAGCTATTGCTATTGATAAAGTATTAAAGCGCTTGCAGCAAATCTCCTTTGACTCCAAGCTGGGCCCCAGTACTCAAGCTATTTATGATGAAGCGAGGCGGCGTCATATACCGGTTAGACAGCTGGGCGGGGACAGTTTATTGCAGCTTGGCTATGGCAAACAGATGCGTTTTATTGAGGCCTCCCTGCCTGGTAGTACAAGTAGTATCGCAGTCGATTTGGCTAAGAATAAGCAAATGGTTAAGGATTTATTAAAAGAAAATAATATTCCAGTGCCTTGTGGGGGAATTGTAGATTCAGAGGACGGGGCCGTGGTTTTGGCGGAACAAATAGGCTATCCCATCGTGGTAAAGCCCTGGGATGCCAACCAGGGAAAAGGAGTTACCACTAACATCAAAGATGAAAACATGTTGCGGAAGGCTTATCGCCTGGCAAATTCCTTTGCTAAACGTATTATAGTTGAGAAATATATCCGGGGAAAAGATTATCGCATTTTAGTTGTGGGTAATAAGGTCGCAGCGGTGGCAGAACGAAGACCTCCATATGTAATAGGTGATGGACTTCATTCTATTTCTGAATTGCTTGAAGAGGAAAATAAGAATCCCAACAGGGGGATAGGCCATGAGAAAGCTTTAACTAGAATTCATTTGGATTCAGTAGCCAAAGAGTTCCTGGCCCGGTCTGAATTAAATGAAAACAGCATCCCTAAAATCGGAGAACTAGTTTATCTTAGAGAGAATGGAAACCTTAGTACAGGGGGTAGTGCCCGCGATTGTACCCGGGATATTCACCCGGTAAATAAGGAATTGGCCATTAAGGCAGCTAAAATAATAGGACTGAATGTAGCCGGGATTGATATGGTTGCGGAAAATATCTCTGAGCCATTAACACTGCAGAATGGAGCAATAATTGAAGTAAACGCCGCGCCAGGTCTCAGAATGCATCTATATCCAAGCAAAGGTGAGGGCAGAAATGTAGCTGCCGATATTCTTGATCAAATGTATCCCGCCGGAAGCATGTCTTCGATTCCCGTAATATCAATAACAGGTACCAATGGTAAGACTACCGTTGCCAGGCTGATTCGGCATGTTTTATCACTTGCTGGCCAAAAGGTAGGCATGACCTGCTCTAGCGGCACTTATATAGGAAAAGAATGTATCGCGGAAGGTGATAATACCGGACCGCTTAGTGCCCACTCCATACTTTATAATAGAGATGTTGAGGTTGCAGTATTGGAAACGGCCAGAGGCGGAATTATTCGGAGAGGTTTAGGATATGACCTGGCCCATGTTGGTGTCATTACAAATATTAGTGGAGATCATTTGGGAATGGATGATATTAATACTTTGGAGGATATGGCTTTTGTCAAATCTTTAGTCGTTGAGGCAATAAAACCGGATGGTTATGCGGTTTTAAACGCAGATGACGGGATGACTGAGCATATTGTCCGCAAAGCAAGCTGTAATCTAGTGTTATTTTCCTTAAATAGGGATAATATACTGGTTGAATATCACATAAAGCAGGATGGTATGGCCGTAGTAATTGAAGAGGATCTTATTGTCATATATCAAAACAAAATTAGAGATGAAATCATGACAATAAATGAAATACCCATAACTTTTAATGGAAAAGCTATCTGTAATATTGAAAATTCATTGGCGGCGGTGGCCAGTCTTTCTGCATTTGGCCTGGCAAAGAATGTGATCAGGTTGGGGTTAATGTCTTTTACACCCGATCCAACTGCCAATGAGGGCAGGTTCAATCTTTTTGATATGGGGAGTTTCCGCGTACTGCTTGATTATGGACATAACTGCAGTGCTTATCAATCTGTGATGCAGTTCATTAATAATATGAATGCTGCAAGACTGGTCGGTATCATAGGTGTTCCCGGAGACCGGCTTGATAAAACAATTTTTGATATAGGCCAAATATCCGGGCAAGCATTTTCCAAAATTTATATTAAAGAGGATGAGGATCTTAGGGGAAGATCAGTTGGTGAGGTGGCTGGCATTTTATATAATGGAGCTGTTAGTGGTGGGGCTGATAGGAAGAACATGGAGATTGTTCTATCGGAAACAGAAGCTTTAAAGGCCGCTATTAACAATGCACTTACAGGAGACCTGATTGTAATGTTCTACGAGAAATTTGATAAAGCTTATGAATTGGTGGAGTCATTTATTAAGGGACAAACCCAGCCAATACCTTTGCTTCCTGATACGGATACCTGCTTTATTTACCAATCCATTTACTAAATTTCGCTGCTGACCAGGACGGGAGATTAGCGCGGTACCCTTTGAGCCGCGAGACAAGCTGCAGGTGTTGCCCATGCGAAGATTGCGAACGGTATGCATATTAATAACTTTTGCAGTAGAATCATTATATGATTAACCCTGTTTTTTAAACCGCTAATATTGAGGAAAATTTCTTATTGCCTTGGAACTACCGGCGTGGTATTCTTGAGATGTAGTACGGTAGATCAACAAAAAATGGTAGTATGGTAGGATGGTGGGAAATATTGGCAATGGGCAATTATGCCATTGGTGATTCCTTCACTGATGGCTTTTTCTGCTTTCTCACCCTTCGCCTAAGAGGGAGGAATTGTATTGATTATTGTAATGGAAAGAAATGCAGCACCGGAACAACTTCAAGTGGTGAAAGAGAGGCTGCAGGACAAGGGTTTTAAGGTTCATCTATCTCAGGGGGTGGAAAGAACCATAATAGGTGCCATTGGGGATAAAACTCCAGCACTTATGGAACTGTTTGAAACCATGCCCGGGGTGGAAAAAGTGGTGCCAATAATGCAGCCTTTCAAGATGGCTTCGCGGGAATTTCAAATGGAACAGAGTATAATAAAGGTGGGAAACACTGAAATCGGCAGTGGACAAGTACAGATTATAGCTGGTCCTTGTGCGGTGGAAAGCCGGGAAAAATTCCTGGAAATAGCTAAATTAGTAAAGGAATCAGGAGCGACCATGCTGCGGGGAGGAGCATTTAAACCCCGAACTTCACCCTATTCCTTTCAGGGTTTGGAAAAGGAAGGTTTGGAAATACTGGCTGAAGCCCGCCAAATAACAGGATTGCCGGTGGTTACAGAGATAATGGATACCCGTTTAATAGAAATGGTCGCCGGATTTGCTGATATCCTGCAAGTGGGTGCCAGGAATATGCAAAACTTCTTTTTGCTGCGGGAACTGGGCAAGATTAATAAGCCAGTGTTGTTGAAAAGGGGGGCTTCCGCTACTATTGAAGAATGGATAATGGCAGCCGAATACATCATATCCAGCGGTAATAATCAGGTGATTATGTGTGAGCGGGGAATTCGGACTTTTGAAAACTACACGCGCAATACCCTTGACCTTAGTGCTGTACCGCTTATCAAGCAGCTAACTCATCTTCCGGTTATGGTTGATCCCAGCCACGGAACCGGCAAGTGGAAACTGGTGGAGCCGATGGCCATGGCGGCGGTGGCGGCAGGATGTGATGCCATAATGGTTGAAGTTCATCAAAATCCCAGTGAAGCCCTTTCCGATGGGCCACAGTCATTAACGCCGGAGCGTTTCGGGAAGATGGTAAGAAAAATCAGAACTATAGCATCAAGCCTGGGAGATAATAATTATTAAGGCAGGGGATATCTAGGATGCAAGCCGATGTTTTAATAGTGGGTGTAGGACTTATCGGAGGTTCTTTAGGATTAGCCCTCAAGGACTCACCCCTGGTTAACCGTATACTGGGATCTGACCGGGATACCGCCAGCCTGGATAAGGCGCTGGAAATGGGAGTTATTGACCAGGCTGTTTCCCTGGAAGAAGGGGCCAGGCAGGCCCGGCTTGTTTTTCTCTGTACCCCCTTGAGGTTTTATCCGGAAATAATTAATAGCATAAAACCCCATCTTAAGCCGGGGAGCATTGTTAGTGATGTGGGCAGTACCAAGGAGGAGGTTTGCCGCCTGCTGGCGGCTTTACCGGAAGGAATCTGGGCTATAGGGGGCCATCCTATGGCTGGTGCGGAAACCAGGGGGGTGCAAGGGGCCGATCGCTATTTATTTGAAAACGCTGTTTATGCCCTAACCCCTCTACCGGATGTCCCGTCTCCTGTACTCGATTTCATGGTGGAATTGCTGCAAAATACCGGAGCCAGAATCCGGTTTATGGAAGCCACCTTGCATGACCAACTGGTGGCTACGGTAAGTCACATTCCCCACCTTACGGCTGCAGCCCTGGTATCTTTGACCGGGGGCCGGAATGAAAAACTGATGATGGCAGCCGGGGGATTCAGAGACACAACTCGTATAGCATCTTCCAACCCGGAACTCTGGGAGGATATCCTTTTTTCCAACCAGGAACAAATTGTTCCTCAACTTGACCAGCTTATTTCTTCTTTGAACGTAATCAAAGAGGCACTGGTGGGTGGCGACCACGATAATATACTTGGACTATTACATGAGGCCAAGGCTATAAGGGATAAAATACCTCGAGTTCGGCGGGGCCTGATCCCGGAATTTTGCGATATCATCTGTATTGTACCTGACCGGCCTGGTATTATCGGTTCCCTGGGCCAGATTCTGGGCTGTGAAGGGGTAAATATTGTAGACATTGAAATATTGCGGGTGCGAGAAGGTGATGGAGGGACCATCCGCCTGGGGGTTCCCCGGCTGGAGGACGCCGAAAGGGCAGTAATAGCTCTGCAAAAGCAGGGAATTAAAGCCTGGACAAGGTGAAGCAGTGGGATACTCCTCACTTTTGTAACTAATTAACTTTGGTTCTACTGCAAAAACCCCTTTTTGTTGCATAAGGTTGCATAAATATGCAAAGCGAGCGTTGGCGAAGCATGGATGCTTCACCCTTCGGGTACGCCTGGTGTTCCACCCTGAGGGTGTCACTATTAAGGATGCCTCCCATGGACGGGAGATTGGCGCGGTACCCCTTGAGCCGCGAGACAAGCCGTAGGTGTTGCCCATGCGTAGCGCCCTGTCGGGCACAACTGATGCTCCCTTCGGTCGCTATTAAGGACGCTGGAGCGGAATATTTATGCAAGCAAATGCATAATTATTACTTTTTGCAGCGGAATCAACTTTGCATTGGGAGGATATAATGCGCAGGATAAATAGTGCTTCGAAACCATTAAAGGGAGAAGTATCAGTTGATGCGGACAAGTCCATATCTCACCGGGCGGTGATTTTTTCCGCTCTGGCTCAGGGGAAGAGTGTTATTAAAAACTTCTTGCCGGCCAGCGATACCCTTTCATCCTGTTCCTGCCTTGGGCAATTAGGGATAAAGATTGCAGCCAGGGATTCCGAGATGCAGGTTTATGGGCGCGGCTTAACCGGCTTTAGCGAGCCGCATACAGTGCTGGATTGTGGTAATTCCGGCACTACCATGCGGCTAATGGCTGGTTTATTATCTGGACAGCTCTTTCTCTCGATTCTTAATGGAGATGAGTCTTTGAACCAGCGGCCAATGAAACGGATTATAGAACCTCTGGGCTTCATGGGAGCTAGAATTCAGGCGCGAGAAAACGGCAATTATCCCCCACTGGTAATTATAGGGAACAGACTTTCCGGCCTGAGATACCAGCTTCCAGTGGCCAGTGCTCAAGTAAAGTCGGCCCTAATGCTGGCGGCTTTAAATGCTGATTCCGAAACCTTGCTAAGCGAACCGCAAAAATCACGGGATCATAGCGAGCGGATGCTTACAGCCATGGGAGCAGATATTGCTGTTAACGGCCTGGAAATAAGGCTGAAACCAGGCAAAGAACTTCAAGCTACGGAGTTCCTGGTTCCCGGAGATATTTCATCGGCGGCTTTTTTCATGGTGGCTGCTAGCATAATACCAGGCTCAGAATTACTCATTCGCCATGTGGGGGTAAACCCCAGCCGGGCAGGAATAATTGAGATTTTAAAGGAGATGGGAGCTCGAATCAAGCTGGAAAATGAGCGGATTATAAGCGGAGAACCCGTTGCCGATCTTATTGTTTCACATTCTCGATTGCAAGCGGTTAACCTTGATGCCGCCATTATACCTCGGCTTATAGATGAAATTCCTATCCTGGCTGTAGCTATGGCCCTGGCGGAGGGAGAGTCCACTGTCAAGGGGGCTGCGGAATTAAGGGTTAAGGAAACGGATCGTATTGCGGCCATTTCTAGTGAACTGGCCAAAATGGGTGTGGACATCAGGGAACAGCCGGATGGTTTTGTAATCAAGGGTAAACCGGATTCTCTGCAGGGGGCCCGGGTGAATAGCCAGGGGGATCATCGTATAGCCATGAGCCTGGCGGTTGCGGCATTGGCGTCCAAGAGGGAAAGCGTGATTGAGGATTCAGAGGTGGTGAATATTTCCTTTCCCCGCTTTTGGGATTTGCTTAATACTGTAACTTCCTAAAATAAGTGAACCCTCACTCCTTACTTTTCTTACTAGGGAAACACTTATTCATGCAAATATACTTCCCCTGCACAGGGGCTTATGCTAGAATATAGGGTAAGATTTTTGGGTGGTTTGATGATGAAGATTGCTATTGACGGACCGGCCGGTGCGGGAAAAAGTACTGTGGCCAAGACCTTGTCTCAATTAATGTCATATATATATATTGATACTGGAGCTATGTACCGGAGTCTTACCTGGAAAGCACTGCAAACGGGGACAAATCTCGATGACGAAAAAGCCCTCTATGAGCTCGCCACCAATACCAATATCCATTTCCAAAAAGATGATTCTCAACAAAAGGTATTCTGTGATAGCTTTGATATAAGCGAGGAAATACGTTCACCTCAAGTTAGTTCGTATGTGTCCAAGCTGGCATCCTATCCCTTAATTAGGAAATTAATGGTACAACGACAGCAGGAAATGGCCTGTAACCATTCAGTAGTAATGGATGGAAGGGATATCGGGGAGTGTGTATTACCGGATGCTGACTACAAGTTTTTTTTAACGGCCAGTATTGCGGAAAGGGCCCGCCGTCGTTTAGAAGAAATGAAATCTCAAGGTTACGAACAGCAACTCGAAGCAATAATAGATGGGATTAGAAAACGGGATGATGACGATGCCCGGCGGGAAGTTGGGGCTCTTAAAGTATTACCGGATTCTATTGTAATAGATACCAGTAATATGACAATTGAACAAGTTATAGAGAAGATTCTATCCATTATCCGGGAGGATTAGGATGCTATATTCGTTTCTCAGGGCTATTTTTCGGGTTCTTTTTTTTCTATTCGGTTTGAAATCAGAAGGATTACACAATATAGCGGAAAAAGGTCCTTTAATACTGGCGGCCAACCATGTTAGTTACTGGGATGCTATTGTGGTAGCCACCGCAATAAAACGGCCGATAAATTTTATGGGCAAAGCTGAATTATTTGATTATCCTTTGCTGGGATATTTTATAAAAAGACTAAATGCATTTCCCGTCAGAAGAGGCACCGCTGACAGAAATGCTATAAAAAAGGCCCTTTTGCTTTTGGAAGAGGGAAAAATCCTGGGTATATTCCCTGAAGGGATGAGAAACTTAAAGGGGGAAGACTTGAAGGCCCAGGCGGGAGTAGCTATGATAGCCCTTAAATCCGGAGTTCCAGTAGTACCTGTAGCCTGTATAGGCACTAATAGGATTCTGCCCCTGGGATGGTTTCGCCCTCTAGTGGTTAGGTTAGGCGATCCTATTGGCCTTGAAGAGTATCAGGGGCAAAAAGTTAATTCAGCAGCTTTGGAAAAGCTAAGTGGTGAGATTATGACTAAAATAAATCTTCTTTTAGAAAAATAAAGAAGGATTTAGCTATATTATTACTGAATAGTAATAATGTCTGTGAGGGAAATAAATTGTATGTACTACTTGCTCGAAATGCAGGATTTTGTGCGGGGGTAAGAAAAGCAGTAAAAATTGCGGAGGAAGCTGCAAGAGAACCTGGTAAGTGGTTTAGCTTAGGACCGCTGGTTCATAATGACGAAGTAGTAAATTACTTCCGCCAAAAAGGCATTGAGACGGTGGATACACTGGAAAGAATTGGGGAACAACCGGCCGGGATAATAATCCGCTCCCACGGAACTTCCCCTGAATTGATAAAACAAGCCTGGGAACTCGGCTTGGAGGTTAGGGATGCTACCTGTGTTCTGGTAAAAAAGATTCATGAAATAGTAACCCGGTTAAGAGGTGAAGATTATGATATAGTTGTTTTTGGGGACGCCAAGCACCCTGAAGTCAAAGGAATATTGGGGTGGTGTGGCCAGAGAGCTAGTGTAGTGGCCAGTGCTGATGAAGTCGGTGATTTGCCTGTTATGCAAAAAGTAGCACTGCTTTCCCAAACCACCAAGGATGAAAAGGAATTTCAAAAGGTAGCGGGAGCTTTAAGTAATAAATGCCGGGAACTAAAGGTTTTCAATACTATATGCTCAGCCACCAGGAGCCGACAGGAAGCGGCCAGAGAATTATGCCGGAAAGTAGATTTAATGCTGGTAATCGGCGACCTAAAGAGTTCAAACACCCGCACTCTAAGTAAGGAGTGTCAAAACACCGGAGTCAGGACTTTTCAAATACAAAAGGCTTCTGAAATCAAACCGGAATGGTTGGATGGGGTATCAAAGATCGGAATTACCGCAGGAGCTTCGACTCCGGACTGGATAATTAAGGAGGTATTGGATAGGATGACGTTGTATGAGGAAGAAAAGATGCTTGATGAGAAGCAGGAAACAAGCGTGGAGTCTCTGGAGCCTGAAGTCAAGGAAGAAACGCCCGCCAATGAAGAGTCATTTGCCAAGCTGGAAGCCGAAATGGCCGATTTTACTACTCCCAATAAAGGAGATGTAATAAAGGGCAAGGTAATTCAGGTGCTGGATGATGAAGTAATGGTGGATGTGGGTGGCAAATCTGAAGGAATTATCCCCCTTCGGGAGATGTCCTTGCAAGATATAGATTCCGCCAAGGAACTGGTTGAAGTTGGTGACGAGATAGAAGTAATGGTATTAAAATGGGATGATGATGGTACCATTCTGCTTTCCAAAAAGAAAGTTGATGCCAAAATACTTCTGGATGAGTTAGAGGAAAGCTTTAAAGAAGGAAAAGTAATTACAGGTACGGTTACGGGAAGCGTTAAAGGTGGTTTATTGGTTGATGTTGGAATCGTAGCCTTTTTACCCGCTTCTCATGTTGAAGATGGCTATGTTAAAAATTTGGATGAATACATTAACCGGGAACTGTCTTTTAAAATAATTGAATTCAATCGTAACAAGAGAAGAGGTTCGCAGGTAGTGCTTTCCCGTAAAGAACTGGTAGCTGAAGAAAAAGCCAAACAGAAAAAACAGTTCTGGGAGGAGATCGAAGAAGGACAGGTTCGCAAAGGCAGGATAAAACGGCTGGTAGATTACGGTGCTTTTATTGACTTGGGTGGTTATGAGGGCCTATTACATGTTTCCGAGATTGCACATACCAGAATTGATCAACCTTCCGATGTTTTACAGGAAGGAGAAGAAATAGATGTTTACATCCTGGCTCTGGATAGAGAGAAGGAGAGAGTATCCCTGAGCCGCAAGAAATTACTTAAGAGCCCCTGGGAGATAGTGATGGAAAAATTCCAGGAAGGGGATATTATTGAAGGTACAGTAGTACGGATTGCTCCATTCGGAGCTTTTGTTGAAATCGAAGCCGGGGTTGATGGTTTGGTTCACATCTCCCAACTGGCCAACCATCGTGTGGAGAAACCTGAAGATGTGGTTCAAGTTAATGAGAAGATTAAAATAAAAATACTTAGCATTGACCCCGAAGAAAAGAGAATAGGACTTTCCCTGAAGGAAGCCCTGAATGAGATGGAAAATCAGGAAGTACAAAATTATATGGAAAAACAAGAAGAGAACGAATAAGTATTTTAGGAGTGAAAAGAAATGCCAATTTTTGACTTTGAATGTCAAGATTGTGGTAAATCTTTTGACAAGATGCTTTCCTACATTGACAAAGATAAGGTTCGTTGCCCGGAATGCGACTCCTCCAATATAAAACAGCTACTTTCTTCTTTTAATACCACACGTACGAAGGCGAATAAGCTGCCAAGCCCCGATAGCTGTGGAGGATGCAGTAACAGTGGGTGTCCAATGAGGTTTTAGGCTGCCGCTGGCAGCCTTTCTTATTTCTAGAGCTGTTTTTTGTTCCCTTTTATAGAGGATAATAATATGAAATCAAGCGGTATTATTTTGGCCGGAGGCAAGAGTTCGCGTATGAAATTTAACAAGGCTTTTGCCCGAATAACTTCGCAAACGGCCATTGAAATTATAATTAATAAGTTTCAGGCTTTTTTTAGTGAAACCATTATAATTAGCAATAACCCGGAGGAGTATCTGTACCTGGGCCTGCCAGTATTTACCGATGTCTATCCCCGACAGGGACCGGTAAGTGGTATTCATTCAGCATTGTATCATGCCAGTAATGAAACCATATTTTTGTTGGGATGTGATATGCCTTTTATTGAAATGCAGGTGGTTGAATATATGTTGCAAAAGCTGGGGGAATATGACAGCGTCGTTCCGTGCATTGACTCCCAAATACAACCAACATCGGCTGTCTACCATCGCAAATGCTTGCCCCTGTTTACCTCTTGCCTGGAAAATCAAAGGCTGAAGTTAACCCGTATCTTTTATGAAGAAATTAATGCTCTGCTTATTCAGGAGAAGGAAATAGTACAGTTCGGCAACCCCCGCGAGATATTTTTCAATGTTAATGACCCCGGGGCGCTTAATATAGCCCGGGAAATGGCAGGGAGGCTGATTCCATTAGAAAGCAGCGAAAATCAGAACACCTGGTAATAGCCAATAGACTAAGCGATGGCCCGGTTAGCCCCGGATTTGAGGACATAAGATTAATAAATAATTCGCTACCGGAATTGAGCCTGGACGAAATCGACCTGAGTCTTAATTTCCTGGGTAAAGAACTGCAATATCCTCTCATGGTAAATGCTCTTACCGGTGGGACCAATCAGTCTTTGGCCATTAATCGGGCCCTGGCGCGGATGGCTCTCAAATACAGTCTGCCTATGGCTGTTGGTTCACAGAGTATTGCCCTGGAATCTCCGGAAGCTGGTCCATCTTTTAGCATAGTTCGAGATATTAATCCTAATGGGATAATACTGGCAAATATGAACGCAGCTACCAAGGTAGAAGAAGCTCTGGAAGCTGTTAGGATGATATCCGCTGATGCACTGCAGTTGCACTTTAATGTAGTACAGGAGCTGGCTATGGCCGAAGGAGACCGCAATTTCAGGGGCATAGTGGATAATGTTCGTCAGATTGTTCATGAATGTCCGGTGCCGGTTATTGCCAAGGAAGTTGGTTTTGGTTTTAGCCGGGAAGCAGCCCAGTGTCTATGGGAAGCCGGAATCGAAATCTTTGATTGTGGTGGGCAGGGAGGCACGAACTTCATTGTTATTGAAGACCAGAGAGGAGGAAATTTTGCCGGTGAATTGGATACCTGGGGTATCCCCACCGCCATAAGCCTAATGGAAATATTGCAGCTGCCCGTTAAGCAGGTAATAGCTTCCGGTGGAATCCGCAGCGCTCTTGATGCGACCAAGGCATTAGCATTGGGGGCGGATTTGGTGGGGATGGCTGCTCCCTTGCTTAAAGCCTTTGTTTCTGGTGGTTTGGAAGCCCTGGATCAAAGCCTGAGTGGATTTTTCTACCGGCTAAAATCGGTCTTTCTCATGTGTGGCGCCCGGAATCTGCAAGAAATACGCCGGAAACCTCTGATAATCCTGGGAGAAACGGCTGAATACCTGCGATTGCGGGGCATTGATCCCAGCTGCTGGGCCAGGCGTTGAGCCGGCACTCCAATAAAAATTATCCCGCTTTTATGCCAAGGATAAATCCCTTCTATTTATCCCCATTCACACCATAACTCTACTTCTTTCTTTATGTAGAAAGCACATATATTTCAGCATATCATCCACATAATCCAAAACAGAAAGGGAAAGCTAATTAGAGCAAATTTTCTTTTAAGAAAGGGTGGAACTAATGGCAAATTTCCCTTTAGGGCTGATTGCTCTGGTGGTGGTATCCATATTAATTTATTTTGGGGTAGCGCACCGGGTTCTGGATCGTTTGCGCTTAAGTGATAGAGCAGCACTGGGGCTTATAGCCCTGATCATTGTAGGCAGCTTTATTGATATTCCCCTGAGTACCAGAGTAACAATAAATTTGGGTGGAATCATTGCAGTTGGCCTGGCCCTTTATGTAATTATCGGGGCGGGAACTGCCTTTGAAAAAATGAGAGCTGTTTTGGCAGCGGTGGTTACCGCCCTGGCTCTATTTTTGGCAGCCCGTTTCCTGGGAGCGGAACCGGAAAAAATATTCATTGACCCTATTTATATTTATCCCCTGGTGGCAGGAGTCGTGGGTTATCTGGCCGGGCGCTCCCGGCGAGGTGCCTTTTTTGCCGCCGTCATGGGGGTATTGGCTCTGGATGTAGGACAATATCTTTATTTGACCCGTAGTGGAATTCGTGGAGTAGTACATGTCGGTGGAGCCGGTGCTTTTGATTCACTGATTCTGGCAGGAATTATTGCTGTTCTCCTGGCCGAATTAATTGGGGAAACCCTGGAAAGGGTTCAAGGTGGGCCCGAAACGGAAGACAGGCCGCAGGAACTGGTAAAGAACTTGCAGGAACCTGAAGCAGCCCATAAACCTCTTCCCACTGAAGATTATGAGAAAAACGGAAAAAATGAGAAAAGTAGTGGTGAGAACGGAGGTGCTGAAGATGCTTAAACGCATGCTGATTCTTTTTTTAATGGTCCTAATAGGCAGCTGCGTTGGAGGAGGTACTTTCCTGGCTGCTTATGAGGAACAGCCATTGGATAAGTGTTTTACTTTGTTGGATGAAAACAACAATGTAATTCATCAGACGGGAAGTAAAGTATATACCGGGGATGAATACATCAGTGCCAGTAACGGCAGATATAAGGTGGTGGAAATAATAGGCAACACTGCGCGATGTAAATATCAGGGAGATGAAAAAATGCCGGTATTGAGCTATGACAAGAAGAGCAATGCCTGGAATTTTAACAGAAAAGAACAGCCGGTAGTTGCCGGAAAACGGCCTGCGATAGCAGTTTATCATACTCATAGCGATGAATCCTATGTTCCCAGCGATGGTAAAGAAAGCATTGAAGGAAATGGTGGTATCTATGATGTAGGCCAGGTTATGGTGAATAAATTACAAAAACTAGGATTTGAAGTGCAATACAACAAAAACAATCATAATCCTCACGATATCAATGCCTACAATCGTTCACGAAGAACTGCCGCCAGCCTGTTGAAAAAATCCCCTGATACAATAATAGATGTCCACCGGGATGCGGTTCCGGCCACTCAATACCAGGCTCAAGTTAAAGGGAAGGATGTAACCAAAGTTAAACTGGTGGTAGGACGAAGCAATCCCAACATGAAGAGCAATTTGGAATATGCTAAAAAAATCAAGTCCGTAATGGACAAAAAAACACCCGGTCTTTCCAACGGAATCTTCATTGGCAAAGGTGATTACAACCAGGATCTGAGCCCGCGTGCCATGCTGGTTGAAGTCGGAGCTCATACCAACAAAAAAGAAGATGCAGAAAAAGGTATCAGCCTTTTTGCAGAAGCCCTTCCTACAGTTTTAGGTTATTCCAATAATCCTGTCAACCAGGCCCCGGCAGCCAAAAAACCGCTGTCCGGCAACGAAAACCAGGCAGCGGGCACAACTATATTGATGATAGTAATTGTAGTGGCTGCTGCTGTCGGTGGTTACTATCTATTAAACCGGGGTACCAATAAGTAAATGGAAAGATATCTTGTTGCCATTGTGGTAGGGATAGCAGCGGGTTTTCTGGACAGGTTGATTATGCTGCGCAGTGATTATCGCTTCTATCCCACCTATCCCCATGGTTATTTGACCCACCTGGCTTTGGGTTTTATCGCTGCCGGTCTTGGAGCCGTTGCCATACCAGCCATTGCCAAGCCCGATTATGTTGCGGTAACCTTTCTGGCCCTGGCTGCCCAGCAATTTAGGGAGATACGCAGTATGGAGCGCGAAACCTTAAGCAAACTGGAAGAGAGTAAATTAATTCCCCGAGGGCCGGATTACATTGAAGGGATTGCTCGGGTCTTTGAAGCCCGCAATTACCTGGTGATATTAACGGCTATGGCAAGCAGTGCTGTAGCCTATTGGTGGCGATGGGAATATGCCGTAATAGCTGCTCTCCTGTGCATAGTGTTTTCCACTAAACTGATGGGTGGTTCTTATATAGGTGAAATTGCCCAGGTGGAAAAAGGGGAAATAATTTTTGACGGCTCCATTCTCAAGGTAAACGATGTCATTATTATGAATGTTGGATTGACTGAAACCCGTAAAAAAATAATGCGAGAAGGTATGGGAATTATAATTAAACCGCGCGATGATAATGCACGGCTGACCCTGGATGCACCGGGACAGCGAATGGCTATAATCCATGATGTAGTATCCATATTAGGTAGCAAGGTGGATGTATCTGAAACGGAGTTGCGGCCCCTGGCTAGAAAGCAAGCAGATAAAGGTTATCTGGCTTTGTTTTTGGTGGCTAATGAACCGGATCAGGAATATTTTATGGAAATAGTCAAAAGGGTACCGGTTATTGAATCAACCCGGGGTACTGCTCTTAAAAGCTTTTTCGGGAGAAAGGCGGCAGATTAGTGAATAAAGGTTTAAAGGGCGGCATATTAGCCATAGTAACCATGGACAAGGATAAAGTAACTGGTGGTGGTTGTCCGGTATTTCTGGCAGTTGACCAGAAAGAACAAGAAAAGCTTGGCCTTTTCCTGGCGCGTATATTGGATGGCATAGTTCATGATCTGGAAAATGGAGTTTATTTTATTTGCCGGCATTGAGTTGCTGAAGAAGTTCTTAGTTAACTTTAGTTTGCATAAATATACCGCTCAGCTACATTAAAAGCGACCGAAGGGTGTGTAGGGAACGACCCCCGTGTCGTTCAGAATCAGGCTCCGCCAGCGCTTGGTTTATTTATGCAACCCTTATGCAACAAAAAGGAGTTTTTGCGTTAGAGTTATGAAGATAATTTATCATTGTTTTGGCGGCTCACATTCGTCGGTACTGGCGGCAGCATTACATTTGGGCTTAATTGATAAGAATAAGGTTCCCGGAATGTCCGAAATGATGAAAATACCGTATTTTGATAAAACCACTAATGCTGATTTTGGTTCTATTAGATTAATGGGTATTGACGAATACCATAATGAAATATATGTGTTGGGGAAAAAAAACCTGGGAAAGAGGTATGCTAATATTTTAATGGGTATTGCTGAAATCCTGGGGGTAAAAGAGGAATTGCTGACCGTTGATTGCATGAGTCGGGTTAATTGGAGCATGAAAATAGGGGGTTTCACCTCGAGGAGAATGGGATGGGTAAGCCTGGGGCGACCAGTGTTGGGTAAAGGCGCCGAAGCAGCCTTTTGGGATTTGGTTAATCTGGTGGAAATAACCCGGATGAAGGCGATGAAAAAGGTACAGGTGACTTAATGAAGATTGTTTTTTTGGGAACTACTGGAGTACAACATAGCTTGATTGCCGCTCATATTTATTTGGGGCAACTAAAGGAACAGGATTTTAGATCTTTGGAATACTATTGTGATTTATCCCAGGAGCCCAGCGGATTTCCCATTTTTATTGGAGATGATGCCAGAGGGAATTCAGTTTATTCCCTGGGGGTGGGAAAAGATCTGCAAATGGGGCAAAAGACTATTGAAAATCTGTTAATTATTCTGGGATTTTCTTCTCAAGACCTTGCCCTAAGACCGATATCAATAAAAGCGGAAGTGTTTTTGGCATGTTTGGGAAAAATACCCCGTTACCTGGGGGGGACAAAGATTACTCTCTTTTTTTCTAATATCATTTTGCGGCAAGAACTGGCAGCTATAAAAGAAAATGTAGAACAATTCTGTAATTAATCAGGGGAGAAAACATTTCCTGCTATCCTAAGCCCCATTCTTTGAGCTTTTAAGTTCATAGTATTGCATAACATGCGGCACTTTTCTAAAACCCCCATACATTTCTTTTTATTTTCCAAAAAACTATATATACAAAACAGCAATTCGTTGACAGATTAGTTCTTTTATGCTCCAATAACATGTAAGTAATCGTTAACTAACGAGGAGGTTTTTATGGCCAATAATTATATGAAGCGAAAAGACCGGATAATTCTAACTGCTGTTGAAATTATTGATCAATTGGGAGTTCAAGGCCTGACTATCCGGGAGATTGCTTCTCGTCAGGAAATAAGTGAAGCTGCTATTTACCGCCATTTTGCCAATAAAACGGAAATATTGCTGGGAACGATTGATTATTTTTCTTCCTATGACGCTTTATTATTTAAAACGATTGAAAACCAGAATATGAAGGCCTGGGAAGGTATCACCTTTTTGCTTGCTTCCTATGCGGAATACTACGAAAACTATCCGGCAATATCTGCTGTTACTTTTACTCAGGAGGCTTTTCAATTAGAACCAGAAGCTCAGCAAAGAATGGGGAATGTCATAGATAATCGCTTGCGATTTATTAATCACCTGGTTATCAAGGGGCAAAAGGAAGGTGAATTTACCGGGGATATTAGCAGTGAAAGCATAGTGGACATAATTTTCGGTACCGTACAATTTATAATCCTTCGCTGGAGAGCTAAAAATTATAAGTTTGCCTTGAAGGAACATGTTCTTTCGACTTTATCTATTTTAATAGAAGCGTTTTCTACAGTTAAATTGGAGAACCGCTTTGCCTGGGGGGGTGTTTTTAATCAGGAGGTTTCAGCTTCCGCGTTTGATAGCGTTTTAACCAGACCCGGGTTATTTCTGGAGAAGGGTAAAGACCAGGTGAATGAAAAAAGTGAGGGTTGATTTTTGCCCTGGGAAAGCTTTGCAACATAAGAAATATTGGGGGGAGTATATTGAAAAGTGTTCTTATAGTTGATGATGCTATGTTTATGCGTTATACCCTCAGAAAGATACTGGAGAAAAACGGATTTCTGGTAGTTGGTGAGGCTGAGAACGGGCTTCTGGGTGCCCAAAAATATGGGGAACTGCTGCCTGATATTGTTACCATGGATATTACCATGCCAGAGTTAAACGGTATCGGTGCAGTACAATTAATAAAACAAATCAACCCCCAGGCCAATATCGTAATGATTTCTGCCATGGGTCAACAGCATTTGGTGCGTGAAGCTATTCTTGCCGGGGCCTCCAATTTTTTGGTCAAGCCCTTTAGCGAAGAAAGAGTTGTGGAGGTCTTAAATTCAATATAATTCTTATCAGGGGAGCGTTGACAGATGGACAAAAGCTTGAGCAAAGAACCTATGTTGGAGATGTTCATATTTGAAAATCTGCAGCTCTTGGAGCAATTAGAGCAGACAATACTGGCCCATGAGAAGGAGCGCTGCCTGGAAAATGCAGTCATCAACGAAATCTTCAGGATAATGCACACTATCAAGGGAGCGGCAGCCATGATGATGTATGACGGTATCTCCTCTCTGGCACATGCCATAGAAGACCTATTTTTCTATATTCGCGAATTTCATCCGGATGAGATGGACTATAGTAAGATTTGTGATATAGTTCTGGAGGGTATCGACTTTATCAAGAATGAAATAGGAAAACTGGAACAAGACCAGGAAGCGGATGGAGATTCGTCTCCTTTTGTTGAAAATATCGGGCAATACTTGTTACAGATAAAGGAAGCTTCCCGGAATAGTAAGCTGATTAATGAAGCTGCAGCCCGGCCTGCCGGGCACCGAAAAAAATTCTACATATCTACCTCTAAATCTCCTCCCACTGAGAGTATAAAACGCTACCATGCTCTAATATATTTCACCCCCGGTTGTGAAATGGAAAATATAAGGGCTTTTAACCTGGTACATAAACTTAAAGATCAGGCAGAACAGATTGATTACATACCGGCAGATATTATTGAAAACAATGATAGTGTTGAATTTATTAGAGAAAATGGCTTTGCCGTTATATTTTCTACTCACCTGCAACAGGAAGCAATAAATGAACTTTTTATGAAGGAGGCTTTTATAGATAGCCTGGATCTACGGGTGATGGAAGATGAAGAATGGGAGATAGAGCAGCTAAGGGCTCGTAATCAGATTGTTCTAGAAGAAGAGCCTTCCGTCAGAAATAATGAAGTCAGGGAAATAGGAGCCAATCTGCATTCAGGCAGCACCCGGCAGAGCTTAATCAGTGTTAATGTAGATAAGCTGGATAGGCTTATGGATATGGTTGGCGAATTGGTAATTAGCGAGACTATGGTAGCATTCAACCCTGATTTGAGAACTGCGGCCAAACTGGACAATTTCCACAAAGCCACTCGCCAGCACCGGAAAATCATCAATGAACTGCAAGATATAGTGATGTCGATACGAATGGTGCCATTGAGCATGACCTTCCAAAAGATGAACCGTTTAGTAAGAGATATGAGCAAGAAACTAAAGAAAAATGTGGAACTGGTAATCATTGGCGAAGAGACCGAAGTGGACAAGAATATTATTGAGCATCTTTCCGACCCAATTATGCATCTTATTAGGAATGCTATTGATCATGGTGTTGAAAGCCCGGGAAAGCGCGCTAGTTTGGGAAAACCACCGGCAGCCCGGGTCTACCTGGAAGCTAAAAATGAGGGCGGAGATGTCTATATTATCATAAGGGATGATGGAGCGGGGTTGAACAAGGAGAAGATACTGGAACGAGCCCGAGCCCGAGGTTTGATTCAGAAACCCGACAGTAATTTGTCTGATGGAGAAATATACTCCACCATTCTACTGCCGGGTTTTTCTACTTGCGAAGAAATAAGCGAGTTTTCCGGGCGTGGTGTGGGAATGGATGTGGTGCTTAAGAATATTGAAGAAGTTGGGGGAACGGTGTTGGTTGACAGTACTCCCGGACAGGGAACTACTATTTCTTTGAAAATACCTCTGACTCTGGCCATTATAAATGGTATGCGGGTAAAGGTAGGGAACTCCATTTATATACTTCCCATTACTTCCATCAAAGAATCTTTTAAAGCAAAGCCTGATAATATCATAGTTGATCCTGACGGCAACGAAATGCTTATGGTCAGGGGTGAGTGTTATCCGGTTCTGCGCTTGCATCAAAAATTTCAGCTTAAGTCAGCATTAAAGAAAATTGCGGAAGGAATCATCGTTATTGTGCAAAACGATTCCGGAAGCATATGTTTATTTGTTGATGCCCTCTTAGGAGAACAACAGGTAGTAGTTAAGGCTCTGCCCAAATTCATTGGCAAAATAGCCGGTATCAGTGCTTGTACCTTGCTGGGGGATGGCAGAGCTTGCCTTATTATTGATGTGGCAAACCTGATTAATCCCAGCAAAGGTTAAATGACTAAAAGCAATGAGTGGGGGAAGTGAGTTTATTAAATTATGGAGAGGGGTGGATAGTGTGTCAGAAATACTGGATGAAGCAGTACTGCAGGAGGAAGATACGCAAAAGGGGAAGTTCTTAACCTTCCTGGTAGGAAAGGAGGAGTATGGAATCGAGATAAAATATGTTACTGAGATAATAGGTGGCATACAAGCCATTACTGAAATACCGGATGTACCGGAATATGTTAAAGGCATAATCAATCTTAGGGGTAAAATCATTCCTGTTATGGATGTAAACCTGCGCTTTAATAAAGAAGCTCGTGACTATAATGATCGCACCTGCATAATAGTTATCGATATTGACGAACTTTCTGTAGGTCTTATTGTTGACAATGTAGCGGAAGTGATATCCATTGCTGATGCAGATATAGTACCCCCACCTGATGTTCGTTCTGGTTTTCATAACCGTTACATAAAAGGTATTGGGAAAATAGGCAGTGAGGTCAAGTTGATTCTCGATTGCCAGCGCTTGCTCAGTACTGAAGAGTTGGAAAACCTTGACTACATAAACTAATAGGATAAGCGGAAGAGAAGTTTAGTGATGAAATCATCGAAACTGGAGAGGAGGCTGAATTAATAATGGCTGGAAAAAAAAGCAATATGGATAGCTCAGAAGAGAAAAACAAAGAAGAAGTGATTGGGAAGGGCAGTGTCCAAAAACAGGATATGGGCAGAGCTTTGCCCGAAAGAACTACAGGGGAATTGCAAGAGGAAATCAACCTGCTGGTTGAGGCGATAAAGGCAGGGCGTTTGGATGTTCGCGCGAATGTGGGAAAGGCCAGTGGGCTTGAAAAGGAGTGTTTGCTGGGAATAAATCAAATGCTGGATGCGGTTATTGGGCCTCTTAATGTGGCGGCAGACTATGTGGAGCGAATATCGCGGGGTGATATCCCACCAATGATTACGGACAGTTACAACGGTGATTTCAATGCCATAAAAAACAATTTGAATACCTGTATTGAAGCGGTGAATCTGCTGATAGCTGATGCCAACCTGTTGGCCCGGGCTGCGGTGGAAGGACGGCTGGATACACGGGCTGATGCCGCCCGGCATCATGGTGACTTCCGGGCCATAGTAGAAGGCGTGAACCATACCCTGGACGCGGTTATCGGGCCTCTTAATGTGGCGGCAGACTATGTGGAGCGAATATCGCGGGGTGATATCCCACCAATGATTACGGATAGTTACAATGGTGATTTCAATGCCATAAAAAACAATTTGAATACCTGCATTGAAGCGGTGAATCTGCTGATAGCTGATGCCAACCTGTTGGCCCGGGCTGCGGTGGAAGGACGGCTGGATACACGGGCTGATGCCGCCCGGCATCATGGTGACTTCCGGGCCATAGTGGAAGGAGTGAACCATACCCTGGATGCGGTTATCGGGCCTATGAAGGAAGTATCGGCAGTGATGAGAGAAATGGAACAAGGCCACCTGGGGGTCAATGTCAGAGGAGATTACAAGGGAGATTTCAAGCTGGTAAAGGACACACTCAACAGTACTATTGAGGCCCTTAAGAATTATGTAAACGAGATTTCCATCGTTTTAACCCAAATGGCCCGTAATAACCTGGATGTAGAAATAAGCCAGGATTTCCGGGGTGATTTTAGCGCTATCAAGGATTCACTTAATTATATTATAACTTCATGGAATGAAACCATGAGCGGTATCAATATGGCTTCTGATCAGGTAGCCAATGGTTCGGCCCAGGTAGCGCGCTCCAGCCAGTTTCTAGCTCAGGGGGCAGCCGAACAATCCAGTGCTATTGAACAGTTAACTGCTTCCATAACCCAGATAGCTGCTCAGACCAACCAGAATGCAGCTTATGCCAACCAGGCTAATGATTTAGCCTTGACTGCCCGTGATAATGCCGTAAAAGGGAATGAAGAGATGAAAAACATGCTGGAAGCAATGGAAGCCATAAATGAATCTTCCAACAATATTTCCAAAATAATTAAAGTAATTGATGAAATCGCCTTTCAAACTAATATTCTGGCTTTGAATGCAGCGGTCGAGGCGGCCCGGGCAGGACAGCATGGTAAGGGTTTTGCGGTGGTGGCTGAGGAAGTGCGGAACCTGGCAGCCCGTAGTGCTAGTGCCGCCCGGGAAACTACTGATATGATAGAGGGTTCTATTAAGAAAACCGAAGCCGGAACCAGAATAGCCAACGAAACCGCCGAAGCCCTGGGTAAAATTGTGGAAGGAGTCACCAGAATGGCTGCTCTGGTGGGAGATATCACAGTTGCCTCCAATGACCAGGCTACCGGTATATCCCAGATAGACAAGGGAGTAGAGCAGATCTCCCAGGTAGTGCAAAGCAATGCTGCTACTGCTGAGGAAAGCGCTTCTGCTGCCGAGGAATTGTCCAGTCAGGCCGTTTTAATGAAGGATGAAGTCGGTAAGTTTACCTTAAAGAAGAGAAATGAGCGTGCTGTACAATTGTCCGACCTGAGCCCGGAGATGCTAGCCCTGGTAAAAGAACTGCTGCAAAAACAAAAGATAATGCAAGCGGTAGACAGTAGAGAGACCAGAGCCATAGAAACTGCTTCCCGAGGTAATTCCAGGCTGCAAATCTCTCTAAGCGATAACGAGTTCGATAAATACTAGCTTATGATTCAATCATTTCAATCGGCTTAGCTTGCAGGAGGGGGTTCATGTGAAAAGTAGGTGATAGTATATGATAAACTTATCGCAACAGGAGTTTCACTGGCTAGCTGACTATGTTTATAATTATTGCGGTATTGATTTGAAACAGAAAAAACACCTGATTGAAAGCCGTTTGAGCAATCATTTGCTGGAAACGGGGTTTTCCAGCTTTGCCGGCTATTATAAACACTTGTTGCAGGATGCCAGTGGGGAAAGCATTACCGCTATGTTGGATCGCATTACCACCAATCACACTTACTTTATGCGGGAAAGCCAACACTTTGACTTTTTCCGGGATAGGGTACTGCCCGAGCTGTTGAGCAAGGTGAAGAACCGGGATCTCCGTATCTGGAGTGCCGGTTGCAGCAGTGGTGAGGAGGCCTATACCCTGGCTATGGTAATTAGTGATTTCTTTAGCTCTAAACAGGCAGCATGGGATACACGGATACTGGCTACCGACATTTCCGCGCGAGCCCTGCAAAAAGCTAAGGAGGCAGTTTATACGGAGGAGCAAATAGAGGCTCTGCCCGCCGGTTGGAAATTATGGTATTTTCAAGAGATTAACCGGAATAGTTTCAGGATAAGAGAAAAAATTAAAAGACAAGTCATTTTTCGCCGGTTCAACCTGATGGAAAGTCCCTTTCCTTTTAAACAAGGATTTCAGGTTATTTTTTGCCGCAATGTTTTGATATATTTTGATTCCAGCACCAGGAGCAAGCTGATTCAGCGTTTTTACGACTCTATCGTGGATGGTGGTTACTTTTTCATAGGGCAAGCCGAGTCAATTAATTGGGATAATAATAGATTTAGCTATGTGATGCCAGCCGTTTATAGAAAGGAGTAGTTGCTTCTTGCGGCTCAGAAGAATAAAAACGCTGATAGTGGATGATTCACTTCTGTTCAGGGAAACCCTGGCCCGTGGCATTTCCCGTGATCCGGCCATAGAGGTGGTGGCAACTGCAGCCGATGCCTTTATGGCCAGGGATATGATTATCAAACATAAACCGGATGTAATGACCTTGGATGTAGAAATGCCGCGTATGAGCGGTATTGAATTCTTGCGGAGGCTTATGCCCCAGTACCCATTGCCGGTAGTAATGATCAGTGCTCTCAGTGAGAGTGTTTTTGATGCTCTTAACGCCGGGGCGATAGACTTTGTAGCCAAACCGGATATGAACCCGAATCGGGATCTGGACGCCTTTTTCAGCGAGTTGATTCTTAAGATAAAGATTGCTTCCGTGGCCCGTTTGGGACGGCGAGCGGAGGTTTCAAAACTACTGCCAACGGGAAAATCACAGACCGATCAGGGTTGGGTTATTGCTATCGGTGCATCCACCGGTGGACCTGAAGCTATTTACCAAATTGTTAAGAATTTTAACCAAGACACTCCCGGAACAGTAATAGTGCAGCATATGCCCGCCGGATTTACCAGAATGTATGCAGAGCGCTTAAATGATACGTGTTTGGTTGATGTCAAGGAAGCGCAAAATTATGACCGGGTAAAAATGGGACAAGTGTTAATAGCCCCGGGGGAATATCAAATGCGCCTGAAGCAAAAAGCTGGTGATTATATGGTTGAATGTCATCAGGGTGAAAAGGTAAATGGTCATTGCCCGGCGGTAGATGTACTATTCGATTCAGTGGCCATAAGCGCTGGAGCCCGGGCGGTGGGAATCATATTAACCGGTATGGGCAGTGATGGAGCCCGGGGACTACTGGCTATGAGAAAGGCGGGAGCCAGGACAATTGGCCAGGATGAAGCCTCCTGTGTGGTTTATGGCATGCCGAAGGTGGCTTATGAATTAGGGGCGGTAGAAAAACAATACTCCTTGAATTATATAGGACAAGCGCTGTATAAGCTCATAAACCAACTATAACGTATTAGGGTGATGTTTGATGCTGGAAGCAGATAAGCGGGAATATGCGAAAACCATAGCCAGAATTCAGGAGGAGAGGGATAATTTACAGATTATCCTGGAGAGTATAGGTGATGGTATCATTATTACTGATATGGACGGTTATATAAGTATGATGAACCCGGTGGCGGAAAAACTGACCGGGTGGAGTCGGGAGGAAGCCCTGGGAAAACACCTGGATGAGGTTTTCAGGATTATTGATAATACGAGTAAACAGCCGTTGGAGAACCCTTTCGATAATGTTTTTACCCGAGGTTCGAGCCAGGGACTGCTTAGAAATTCAGCATTGCTTGACCGTGATGGAAAAACGCGATTTGCTTCTGCCTGTGCTTCGCCTATTATAGATAAGAATCAGAAAATGGCGGGTATGGTAGTGGTATTTCGCGATATTGACCGGATTAAGAAAAACGAGGACGAGATTCGTTGCTTGTCCTGGGTTTTGCAGCTAAGCTCCAATGCCATAATTATTTTTGACACCCAGGGCATAATCCAGTTCATAAACAGCCGTTTCACCCAGTTGACCGGCTATGAAGCATGTGAAGTGCTTAACCGGAATTTGAGCCTTATCAATAACCTGCCGTTAGATGTTGAAAAAATATTTGCCCGATTGCGGGCAGGTGAAGAGTGGCATGATGAAGTTTTCTTCCACAAACGCCAGCTGGAACCCTGCTGGTGGTCAATATATTGTACTGCGGTCAGGGATGAGGAAGATAAGATAACAAGTTATTGTAGTATTATTCAAGATATAAGCGAGCATAAGCTGGCTGAAGAAAACTTGAAAAAGGCCAAGGAAGCGGCGGAGGTGGCCAATCGCGCCAAGGCTGAATTTTTAGCCAACATGAGCCACGAAATCAGAACTCCCCTGAACGCTATTATTGGCATGACCAGTTTGAGCCTTTTATCCAATCCTGAACCAGATCAGAAGGAAAACCTGGAAATTATCAAAATGGCCGGTGACACCCTGTTAAGTATTATTGATAATATTTTAGACTTTTCTAAAATTGAAGCCGGCAAATTGACTATTGAAAAAATTGATTTCAACCTGCATGAACTGGTCGAGAAGAACATCACCATACATAAAGCACGAGCACAGGAAAAAGGACTGCTTTTGCTCTATTGCATAGATCCTGCCATACCAGTCCAGGTAAACGGAGATCCCTACCGTCTGCAACAGGTTTTTAACAACCTGATCGGCAACGCCATCAAGTTTACTGACCAGGGAGAAGTTGAAATACGATTAAACTTACTGGATATATTAGAAGATCGTATTGTTTTACAAGCATCGGTGGCCGATACCGGAAGAGGTATAACCGCTGGTCAGCAAGAAAAGATGTTTGAAAGTTTTTACCAGGGGGATAGTTCAATAAGCCGTACTTATGGGGGTACCGGCCTGGGCCTTAATATCTCCAAAAAAATTGTGGAAATGATGCAAGGCAAGATTTGGCTGGAAAGCGATATCGAGTCAGGCAGCACCTTTTATTTTACAGTTGAATTGGCAATCCCGGAACCGTCTAAACTGGAGACTGAATCAAGACAACTAATTAATCAAAAAGCTGATGCTGAAAAAATCCCTTTCCTGTCCATACTGGTAGTTGAGGACAACGAAGTAAACCAAATGGTGCTCTCTAACTTGCTCCGCGCTCAGGGTCATCAGGTGGAGGTGGCTGCCAATGGAGTCGAAGCCCTGGAACTGCTGGATAAAAACAACTATGACCTGGTTTTTATGGATATATTAATGCCGGTAATGGATGGACTGGAAACAACCCGCCGTATTCGTGAACAGGAAGAAATAACTGGATTCCATATTCCCATCGTCGCTATAACCGCTCATGCTATATATGGCGACCGGGAGAAATTCCTGGCTGCGGGTATGGATGATTACCTGGCCAAACCGGTTCAAATGGAGGAACTCAACCAGGCCATAAGCAAAATGATTAAAAAGGCCAGGTCAACGACAACAACCAATCATATGGATATAGAACCCTTAAGCCCCAAAGATCTTTTTTTAAAGGTTGACAGCAGCTTTTTGGAGCAGGTTGAGAAAGCTATTTTGAAAATTGATCTGGCATTATTGAGCCTTGATTTGCAGCAGGTGGAAAAGCAGGCTCATGAGATAAAGGAACTGGCCTACCAAATGGATGAGATTACTATTAAGAACCTGGCTTTTAAGATAGAACTTGGCGCCCGCAAAGGGGATCTGGATCAATGCTGGAGTCTCTTTCGGAAATTGCAGGAAATATATGCATATCTTTCTTCTTTGGGATCTTGATATTAAAGATATTTGGTTAAGGAGGTTTAATTAATAATGAAGGTATTGATTGCCGAGGATGATTTGGCCAGTCGCAAATTCCTTTATAAATTCCTTTCCCGATACGGTAACTGCGATATTACAGTAGATGGTATCGAAACCATAGATGCTTTTTTGTTGGCCCATGAAGAAGGCCAACCCTACGATTTGATATGTTTGGATATAATGATGCCCAAATTAGATGGGATAAAAACCTTAAAAACCATAAGGGATTTGGAGAAGCAACGTGGATTGCAAGACTCCGAGCTGGTGAAAATTATAATGACCACCGCCCTTAATGAGCCTGAAACGGTTTTTAATTGTTTTGATTCAGGATGCGAAGCTTATGCAGCCAAACCCATTGACACTGATAAGCTCTTGGAGGCTATAAAGCGCCTGGGATTGTTGGACTAGAGGAAGCACGACGGGAAAGGCAGAGGGGGAAAGGTATACAAACTTGCGCAGCCAGGTTTTTTGATGGATAATGGTTTTCAGGATTCTGCTGCGGAGGAAAAGATTTTGACTGCACCTATAAAAGGCATCATGGAAAACAGCATTGCCGGGGAAATGGATATAGAACCCGGAGATATACTTTATAGCATTAATGGTCATGAGATAAATGATATCCTTGATTACGAGTTCTATTCCCAGGAAGATAATTTGCTGGTGGAAATTGAAAAGGCCAATAGCGGGGAATTATGGGTCCTGGAGATTGAAAAAGAGTACGATGAAGAGTTGGGCTTGCTTTTTGATGGGCTTATTTTTGATAAGATGAAGTTGTGTCAGAACCGCTGCCTTTTTTGTTTTGTAGACCAGCTACCGCGCAAAATGAGAAAAACCCTCTATGTAAAGGATGACGATTACCGCTATTCATTTCTGCTAGGAAACTTTATCAGCCTGACCAATCTGAGTGAAAAAGATTGGCATAAAATCCTTTCTATGCGACTAAGTCCCCTTTATGTTTCGATACACTGCATGCAGCCTGAACTAAGAGCCCGTCTTTTCAACAACCCCCGGGCAGCTAATATAAAAAGTGAGTTGAAGCGGCTGCAAGAAGCCGGAATAGAAGTACATACGCAAATAGTACTCTGTCCCGGCATTAATGATGCTGAAGTTTTACAGCATAGTATAAACGAGCTGGCCCAGTTCTTTCCTTCAGTTGCTTCGGTTGGGGTGGTACCAGTGGGCTTAAGCGGGCATCGCCAGGGGCTTCCTCCTCTTCGGGGATTTACGGTGAATGAAGCCATAAAGACTATCGAACTAGTCGATAGCTTCCAGGATGAATTCCGACCCTGCTTGGGGCGAGGGTTTGTTTATGCCGCTGATGAGTTTTACCTAAAAGCCGGAAGAAATTTTCCGCCTGCTCTCTATTACGATGACTATTGCCAGGTGGAAAATGGGATAGGCCTGGCTCGTATATTTGTAGATGATTTTGCTGAAATCGAATCCAGTTTGCCTTTAGTGGTAAAAAGGCAGGAGGTCTATCTGATAACTGGTGTTTCGGCTGGACCGGTGCTGGAAAAAGTAGTCAGCCGCTTAAACCGGATAGAAGGGCTGGAGTTGAAGATAATAGCGGTAAACAACCGCTTTTTCGGTGGCGGGGTTACAGTTACCGGTCTCCTGACTGGTGCTGATATTATTGCCACCCTGAGCCGGGATTCTGCAGGTAAAAAGCTAATAATACCCGAAATAGTATTTAAAGAAGGACAAGATATCATGCTGGATGATAGCAGCCTAGAAGAAGTGGAAGAAAAAACTGGAGCCCAAATAATTACGGTTGATGGCAGTGCTCGTTCTTTGGTAAGAGCAGTGCTATCGCTTACGGAGGTATTATAACAATGAAACCGGTTGTTGCCATTGTAGGCCGTCCCAATGTAGGAAAATCCACCTTGTTTAACCGCCTGGCCGGAGCTCGGAAGGCGATAGTGGAGGATATACCCGGGGTAACCCGGGATAGATTGTATGATAGTTCGGATTGGAACGGCCGGGAGTTTATCATTATTGACACCGGGGGTATTCGTTTTAATGAAGGGGATATTTTTGCCCGCGAAATCAAGCTGCAGGCTGAGCTGGCTATTGAGGAAGCCGATGTAATAATACTGGTTCTGGACAGCCGGGAGGGCATCACTGCTGAAGACGAACAGGTGGCCAACCTCTTAAGAAAGTCCAATAAACCGGTAGTACTGGCGGCCAACAAGGTCGAAGAATTCAAAAAACAATTGGATTACTACGAGTTCTATAAATTGGGACTGGGTGACCCCATACCGGTTTCGGCTATGCATGGTTATAATACCAATGAACTGCTGGATGCGGTAATTTCCCACTTTAAACCTGCCAGGGAATATGAAGAAGAAGGGGACGCAATTAAAATTGCTATAGTAGGGCGTCCCAATGTAGGAAAATCATCACTGGTAAACGCTTTATTAGGAGAAGAAAGAGTTATAGTCAGCGATGTTCCTGGAACTACCCGGGATGCAATTGATACCCCTTTTCAATATAAGGGACAAAACTATTTATTGATTGATACTGCCGGTATGAGAAGAAAATCGCGCATCAAAGAAACAACGGAGAGATACAGCGTAATACGGACTCTAAAAGCGATTGAACGGGCTGATGTAGTGCTGATTATGCTTGATGCCACTGAAGGGGTAGCGGAGCAGGATAAAAAGATTGCCGGTTATGTGCATGAGCAATCCCGGGCCAATATAATAGTAGTAAACAAGTGGGACCTGGTGGAAAAGGACGGGCAAACCATGAATCGCTTTGATAAAGATATTCGCGAGGAACTCAAGTTTCTATCCTATTCTCCCATAATGTATGTTTCTGCCCTGACCAAAAAACGGATATTTCAAGTACTGGAGATAGTAAACTTTGTGGCAGAACAGCACCACCGCCGGGTAAATACTGCGGAGCTTAATCAAGTGATTAATGAGGCCATGATGCTAAATCCCTTGCCCGGAGGAGGCGGCAAAAGAATAAAAATACTATATAGCACTCAAGTCCGTGTCGCTCCACCTACTTTTGTTTTTTTTAGCAACAAGCCGGAAATGGTGCATTTCTCTTATTTGCGCTATTTGGAAAACGCACTGCGTAAAAACTTTGGTTTTGAGGGAACTCCCATTCGCCTGTTGCTGCGCCAGAACACGGAGCATGATAATTGATAATATATAACTCACTTTTCATCACTAGTTGTGGCCCCCGGGCCATGGGGGGGTTAGTAAGGAAAATGTTTTGATATAAAGGAACAATGTTGTCAACAACCCTGTCTCCGTATCACGCGCGAAGAATCAATAACTTGGAGGGGAGATTTATTTGCAAGAGGCAGCCTTACTTTTTTTATGTTATTTGTTGGGCTCAATACCTTTCTCTTACTTATTCACCCGCATGCTTACCCGGCAGGATATCCGCAGCAAGGGCAGCGGCAATGTTGGTGCTACCAATGTTTTTCGCACCTCAGGCCCCGGGGTAGCCTTGCTGGCTTTCCTTGGCGACCTGCTAAAAGGACTACTGGCAGCTTGGATTGGCCAATCCACCGGCAGCCAGTTTTTGTTGATATTATGTGCAGTTCTGGCCGTAATAGGCCATATCTATCCCGTCTTCCTTGGTTTTAAAGGAGGGAAGGGAGTAACCACATCAGCAGGCATCATCCTTTTCCTGATGCCTGATGTAACCGGCATATTATTATTGATTTTCCTGGCCATAGTTTATTTTACTCGTTATGTTTCCCTGGGTTCGATTTCTGTTGCTTGCCTGCTTCCTTTGGTGAGTCTGGCGATGGGCAAGCCCTGGTCTTATATAGTAATTGGTATTTTAGTGGCTGTTTTGGTAGTTTATCATCACCGGGAAAATATTGACCGGCTTAGGAATGGCAGTGAAGCGAAAATAACTGACAAAGCCTAGTAAAACGGAAGACGGAGGACGGAAGGCGGAAGACGGAATATAAGTAAAACGGAGGGCGGAGGACGGAAGTGTTGTTAGGTATCGGGGATAAGTTTAAATAATATGGAAATAACGGAGAGTGGGAAATGCCTAAAATATGTATTCTGGGGTCTGGCAGCTGGGGGACAGCCCAGGCTTTGTTATTGAGCAGTAAAGGATTTCAGGTAATTCTCTGGGGACGGGTTGAAGACGGGGTGGATAGCCTGCAGCAGGAAAGGGAAAACAGGCGCTTTCTGCCCGGGATTAGGCTTTCGGATAGCATAGTGGCCACCAGTGACCTTGCCCAGGCTCTAAAAGGAGCTGATATGGTGGTTATGGCTGTTCCCTCACAATCGCTCAGGGAAGTCTTGGAAAAGGCCCGGCCTTACCTGGAGAAAGACAGTTGCCTGGTAAATACTGCTAAAGGGCTGGAGATAAGCAGTGGCATGAGAATGAGTCAGGTAGTGGAGGATGTGCTGGGCAGCCAAAGCAGAGAACGTTTTTCTGTTTTATCAGGCCCCAGCCATGCTGAGGAAGTAGCCAGGAATATTCCGACGGCAATAACGGCAGCATCTTACCACAAAGAGATTGCTTTTCTAGTACAGGATCTTTACATGACTCCCTTTTTTCGGGTATATACCAATCCAGATGTAGCCGGGGTTGAACTGGGTGGGGCCTTGAAAAATATTATCGCCCTGGGCACCGGAATCGCTTCCGGCTTAGGATACGGAGACAACACCCAGGCGGCTTTGTTGACACGGGGTTTGCATGAAATAATTCGCATGGGCGAAGCTATGGGGGGTGAAGCCCGGACTTTTTCCGGGTTGAGCGGCATCGGAGATTTAGTGGTAACCTGTAGCAGCAGGCATTCACGAAATCGTCAGGCCGGGATATTGGTCGGCCAGGGATATAGCCTGGAAGAAACCCTGATGCAAATCGGTATGGTGGTAGAGGGAGCCCACACCATAAGAGTGGTCCATCGTTTGGCTACCCAATTAAAAATAGATATGCCTATTTGCACTGCTTGCTATAATGTTTTGTATGCCAATAGAAAAGCAAGAGATGAAGTCGATGATTTAATGCGACGACAAAAGAAACACGAGATAGAAGAGATAGTAAAAAGAAAAAAGGAATGGTGAAAAGTGGGGTGAAAACCACACTTTTTTTCTTTTCTGGTTATATTACCGAATATTGATAAATATACTTATACTGTTATAACGCAGCTATGGTTTAAGGTACTCATAATCGAAGGGAGGGTGCCTTTTAAAAGTCTAAATCAAGGGAGGGAAAATGAGAAGTGGAAGGAAACAACATCTTAAAGGATATTGCCGAAAGAACTGGAGGTGATATCTATCTGGGTGTGGTGGGGCCGGTTAGAACGGGCAAGTCAACCTTTGTGAAACGCTTCATGGAGTTAATGATACTACCAAATATACAAGACATTTTTGAGCGTGATCGGGCTAATGACGAGCTCCCCCAGAGCGGATCGGGTAAAACCATTACCACCACTGAACCCAAATTTGTACCCAATGAAGCAGTGGAGATAACCACGCAAAATGGCATAAGCCTCAAGGTAAGGCTTATTGACTGCGTGGGGTATTCTGTTGACGGGGCTCTGGGTTACGAAGAGGATGAAGAACCTCGCATGGTTAGAACTCCCTGGTTTGACTATGAGGTTCCCTTCGAAGAGGCAGCCGAAATAGGAACCAGGAAGGTTATTACTGATCATTCTACTATCGGTATAGTAATTACCACTGATGGAAGCATAAGCGATATCCCCCGGGATAATTATGTTTCAGCTGAAGAGAGAGTTATCAATGAACTCAAGGAACTCAATAAACCATTTATTGTTCTCTTGAATTCGACCCGTCCGTACGAAAAAGAAACCCTTAATTTGGCCGAGGAACTCAGCGAAAAGTATGAAGTCAGCATTATCCCCGTGGATGCTGCCAGAATGAGTACAGAGCAAGTATATGGTATCTTGGAAGAGGCATTGTATGAATTCCCGGTTCAAGAGGTTAATATCAAGCTGCCGCAATGGGTAGACGAATTAGAAGAAGACTACTGGTTGCGCCAAAATATGGAGACGTCTATCCGTGAAATTCTTAACGCTATACGCAAAGTCCGTGATATCGACCGGGCCGTGGAGCAGCTTTCCGACATGGAGAATGTCAGTTATGTCAGCCTGGAAGAGATGAATTTGGGTACAGGAACTGCCAGGATAGAGGTAAGTGTACCGGAAGAGCTCTTCTATCAAGCATTGAGTGAGGTTAGCGGTTTCGGAGTGGAAGGAACCCACGACATTATGCGTATTATGAAGGATCTCAGTGTGGCCAAGAGGGAATTCGACAAGATTGCCTCGGCTCTGGATGAAGTGAAGGAATCGGGTTACGGAGTAGTAACCCCGCGCCTGGAAGAAATGTTCCTGGAAGAACCGGAACTGATCCGGCAGGGTAGCCGATTTGGAGTCAAGTTAAAAGCCAAGGCACCCTCATTACACATAATAAGGGCTGATATAACTACGGAAATTACCCCTATTATTGGAACGGAAAAGCAATGTGAAGAACTGGTGCGCTACATGCTGGACGAATTTGAGGAAGATCCAGGGAAAATATGGGAGTCCAATATTTTTGGCAAATCGCTACATGATTTGGTAAGAGAGGGAATCCAAAACAAATTGCACCGTATGCCGGAGAACGCCCAGCACAAGCTGCAGGATACCTTACAGAGAATTGTTAACGAGGGCAGCGGAGGCTTGATCTGTATCATAATTTAAGGATTATAGATAAACTTTATAGTATTAGTAAAAAAAGCCGGTATTGCAACCGGCTTTTTTTAAAGAGTTTAATCTATCTTCTAGACCGTTATGCGGTAAAAAAGGATATATGTAGGATTGTTGCGGGTAAACACTTATAATTACTTCCAAAATACCACTAAGCGCTGCAGGATTTTCCTGATATCTGTCGAAGGAATACCCATTACCCTGATGCTATCCATCAAGCTTGCTAACCTACCCGCTAATATTCGCTGTGTTTAGTCATTTAGATATATAACAATGTGGTTTGTAAGTTATCGTAATGCTTTTTAGCTTTGGTACCTTAAAGTTTAGTATTTAAATCAAGCAAGGATGTGTTTATTTGATGCCAAAGGACAGGCCTGCTATGGAGTCCACGAACAACTCGAAAGAAATTAAACTGGAATCGAATAATGGCGGGCTTTATATATTGGAAAACATTAATGGATTAATCCTTTGTTGTAACAGCAGCGGCAGTTTAACTTTTGCTAACAAAAAGGCCCGGGAGATGATGGGCATTAAGGTTGAAGAGGTACCGGAGTTAAATATTTTCGACTTAGTTACTCCACAGGAACATAATCTGCTAGAAAAAAAGTGTTTACTGCCTTACAAGAACATGTTTCATTATCTTTTGAATCCTGTATTTTGGATGCAAAGAAAATCCCTAGACTTCATCGACTGAATATTTCAGTGCCGGTTGATGGGAAAAAAGATGAAGATGTAGTTCTTATTCTCCTGGAAGATCTAAGTGAAAGAAGACAGATGGAAGAAGCCTTCGTAGAATCAGAACACCGCCTGGTCCATATAATTGATTTCCTGCCTGATGCTACCCTGGCCATTGATTGTAATGGCCGGGTAATAACTTGGAACCGGGCCGCCGAAGAAATGACTGGAGTCAGAGCCAGAGAGATTATAGGCAAAGGTAATTATGAATATGCTCTGCCTTTTTACGGTTATCGCCGTCCGCTTTTGCTGGATCAGGTGCTGTCAACCAGTACTGAGTGGGAGCAGAGTTATACATTATTGGAGAAAAAGGCTCGCAGCTTGAGAGCAGAAAATTTTTGCCCCGCTGTTGGGGAGAGTGGAGCCTATCTCCGGTTAACGGCAGCGCCTTTAATAGATGCCGATGGTAAACGTATCGGTGCCATAGAATCGATTCAGAATGTAACCCGGAAAAAACGGGCAGAAGAGAATACGGCTATACAGCGGGACCTGGGTATTTCTATGATAGCAATTAATGGAATGGAAGAAGCTTTGTCCATTTGTCTAAACTCGGCATTAAAAATCAGCGGAATGCATGCTGGGGCTATATTCCTGGTGGACAATGGAGGCGACAAGTTGACCTTATCGGTGCACAGAGGTCTTTCTCCAGGATTTGTTGAACAAGTAAAGACTTGCGCTTTTAATACTAATTCTTCTCTTTATGCCCAGGCTTTATATTCCTCTGCAGATAAACTGACGGCCTATTTTGGTGATATTGTTCTCCAGGAAGGCTTAAAGAGTATAGCGATAATACCCATATATCATAAAGATAAGATGCTTGCTTCTCTGAAGCTTTCTTCCCGTATAATCAGCGTAGTTCCAGAGCATAGCCGTCAGGCCATAGAGAATGTGGCAAATTACATAGGATCTATAATAGCTCGCCTGCAGGTGGAGGAAGAGTTGCGGGAGAGCGAGGAGAGATATCGGCAATTGGTTGAGGTTTCACCCGATGCTATCGCTGTTCACATAAACGGCCGGATAGTTTTCATAAACCATGCCGGCGCCCGACTGCTGGGAGCAGAAAGGGTTGAGGATATTCTGGGTAGAAGGATAATAGAGTTTATACATCCGGAAAGTCGCCAGATATACATTGATTTGATGGAACCATTAGCTGCTAATGGAGTATTCCCTTTAACGGAAATGAAGGTAATATTAATAAATGGTAAAATTATTTATACTGAAGTCACCGGAGCCGCTTTGGTATTTGAGGGTACGCCTGCTGTGCAAATCATTGTACGTGATATTACAGTGCGTAAAAAAGCACAGTATGACCTTTCCCGGGAAGTATACAAACTTCGGGTGCTATATGACTTGGCTGTGGCTATGTCATCCAGTCAAAGCATGGACGAAACCCTGAAGCTCACCGCAGACAAGAGCAGGGAACTTTTCGCGGCTGATTGTATCTTTATATTCTTGATAGATGAAAGCAAGAATGAAGCAATTCCCCATACCCTGTCCGGCAATAAATTGACAGATTGGCTAGAAGTCAGGATACCTTATGGAAAAGGCCTGATTGGTATGGTTGCCGCCAGTGAAAGTGGATATATCTTAGAAGATTACTTTAGCAGTACTCTTTTTAACCATATTTATGATGAACTGGTGCTGCAAGAAGAACTGCTTTGTGGTTTGGCAGCTCCTATTATAACTGGAAATAGTTGCCTGGGAGTATTGGTGGTAGGCCATAGAAAACGAACTGTGTTAACCGAGGCCAATCTGGACACCCTTACTTTGATTGCCAATCTGCTAGCAGTGGAGATTACCCGTGACCGGGCTGAAGAAAGCCTGCAAAAGAGTTTGGAACATTTAAAAACAGTGTTTGAATGTACAGTCAACGCTCTTTCCATAACGGCAGAGAAGAAGGATCCCTATACTGCAGGGCATCAGCGTAGGGTAGCTTCCCTGGCATGTGCAATTGCCCAGGAAATGAAACTTCCCCAATACTATATTGATAATGTCAGGACCGCTTCTATTTTACATGATATTGGCAAGTTGCAGATACCTACAGATATACTTACCAAACCCGGAGGCTTGACAGAAATAGAAAGACTACTGGTAAAAACCCATCCTCAGGCAGGATACGAGATTGTTAAGACTATTCCCTTTGCCCAGGCGATATCCACTACTTTATTACAACATCATGAGCGAATGGATGGTTCTGGCTACCCCCAGGGTTTGTCCGGTGAGGAGATTCTTTTGGAAGCCAGAATACTGGCTGTAGCTGATGTGGTGGAAGCCATGGCGTCCCACCGGCCTTACCGGCCTGCATTAGGAATTGAAGCTGCCCTGGATGAGATAAGATACGGAGCTGTAATAAAATATGATGCAGAGGTAGTGGAAGCTTGCCTGAAGGTTTTTTCCAGTAATAATTTTACTTTTGAATGATTTATGATACTGCTATGATTTGCTTTATTCCGGTAACAGGAAAACATAATTGTCCTGGGAGGTTGCGAATGATTAATAGGGCTTTGATTAATAATGCCAAAAAGTTTCTGAATATTCTGGCAAGTATTGAGGATGGCTATTATGAAGTAGATAAAGCGGGAAACCTGGTTTTTTTCAACCAATCTTTGCAGGATATGCTCGGCTATTCCAAAGAGGAACTGCTGGGTATGAATTATACGCACTACATGACAAACGAGGATGCTAAAAAGGTTTTTAAAACTTATAACCTGGTCTTTCGTACCGGAGAGGCGGCTAAAGGATTTGACTGGCAGCTAATAAGCAAGTCAGGAAAAAAGCTCTATGTTGAAACTTCGGTTAGTCCCATTTTTTCTGCTGATGGGGAAATTACCGGTTTTCTGGGGATAATTCGTGACATTTCCGAGCGGAAAAGAGCGGAGCAGCAAATAAGGGAGTCAGAGCGCCGATTGGCGGGTATTATCAGTTTTTTGCCTGATGCCACCTTTGTAGTAGATATAAGTGGTAAGGTTATTATTTGGAATCAAGCAGCGGAAGAAATGACTGGGATCAAGGCCGAAGATATAATTGGTAAAGATGACTATGAGTACTCAATACCTTTTTATGGTTATAAAAAACCCATGCTAGTAGATATTGTAATGGAGGAATCGACTTATGCACATAACTTAATAGCTGATGTAGAAAAAAAAGGACACACCCTTATCAAGGAAGTATTTTTTCCGGCTGTGGGCGATTCCGGGCTTTATTGCTGGGCCGCAACGGCCCCGCTTTTTGACAGCGGTGGCAATCAAACTGGTGCCATAATCTCATTAAGAGATATTAGCCGTCGCAAGCAAACCGAAAATGCTTTACAAGAAAGTCTTAAAAAAGCGCAAACTATCCTTAGAAGTACAGTAAATGCACTGGCCATAACCACTGAAAAAAGAGATCTTTACACGGCGGGGCACCAGCGCAGAGTAGCCCAATTGGCCACTGCCATTGCCCGGGAAATGCAATTTCCCGACAACATAACCCGGGGTATTTATATGGCAGCTACTTTACACGATATCGGTAAAATGCAGATATCTTCAGACATTTTAAGCAAGCCGGGTGAACTAAACGATATAGAAACCCTTTTGGTAAGAACTCATACCCAGGTGGGTTATGAGATTGTTAAAACTATTCCTTTTGAGCTGCCGGTAGCTGATATGGTCATCCAACATCACGAGAGAATGGACGGTTCTGGTTATCCACAGGGCCTGGCCGGTTCTCAGATTATGCTGGAAGCTCGTATTTTAGCAGTAGCTGATGTGGTTGAGGCCATGTCTTCACACCGGCCCTATCGACCAGCCCTGGGTATAAACCTGGCTATGGAGGAAATCCGGCGCCATCGGGGAATCTTATATGACCCGGATGTAGTAGATGCCTGTCTGCGACTTTTTGCCCGCGGGCAAATTGACTTTCTATAAGCTTCTTCTTTTTTCACCTTTTTTTGCCCACTACTTTCTTCATTGACTAGCTTATGTTACTATTTCTTTGAGTATCGATATTAAAGCCTCCATAAAACAGCTGGCAAAACGATTGGAATAAGTGCCGGGTTTTGGTTTAAGTTTGTATATCAGTAAAAACAGGAGGAAATCAGATGATTGGTGTAGCTTTGCTCGGATGCGGTACTGTAGGCTCCGGGGTAATTAAATTGTTGCAAAAGAATAGTGAAATAATTGACAAAAGAATTGGGGAATCGATTGTAATTAAAAAAGTCCTGGAAAGAGACACAGAGAAATGCCGGTTGCTGGGAATTAAAGATGAGGCGATAACTCAGGATATCCAGGAGATTCTCGATGACCAGGAAATTGCCATAGTGGTTGAGTTAATTGGGGGAATAGAACCTGCCTTCTCCTATATCATGGCAGCTTTAGCCCGGGGAAAGCATGTGGTAACAGCCAATAAGGATCTGATAGCAATAAAAGGGAAAGATCTTTTCGACCAGGCCAAGGAAAAAAGGGTAGATTTCTATTTTGAAGCCAGCGTTGCTGGGGGAATACCCATAGTATATCCCATGAAGCAATCCCTGGCTGCCAACCAGATCCAAGAGGTTATCGGCATCTTAAACGGCACCACCAACTACATACTCAGCAAAATGAGCCGGGAAGGTCGTGATTTTAATGAAGTTTTGGCTGAGGCTCAGCAACTGGGTTATGCTGAATCCGACCCGTCCGCAGATGTAGATGGACTGGATGCGGCTCGCAAGATTGCCATTTTATCATCTATTGCTTTCAACAGCAGGGTTACCCTGGATGATGTATATGTGGAGGGAATACGCTCGATTACGGCAGATGATATCCAATATGCCAAAGAATTAGGTTATGTAATAAAGCTTTTAGCCATAGCCAAGGAAAACCCGCAGCAAAAAATAGAAGTTCGGGTGCACCCGGCTTTTCTACCCAAAACTCATCCCATGGCCGGAGTAAACGATGTATTTAACGCCGTATTTTTACGTGGAGATGCTGTGGGGGAAATTATGCACTACGGGCGGGGAGCAGGACAAATGCCAACTGCCAGTGCAGTATTTGGGGATATTATTGAAATCGCTCGCAATATCTTGTATAACAGTAATGCGCGCATCGGTTGCAGTTGTTATGATAATAAGGCAATTATGGACATCAAAGAATTGGAAGGCGAGTATTATATAAGAATGATAGTAGAGGACCGGCCAGGAGTTTTAGCGGGCATTGCCGCTGTTTTTGGGAATAATAATGTCAGTATCGCAACCGTCTTGCAAAAGACGAGCAAGCAATGTTGGGCTGAGCTTATTTTAATTACCCACCGGGTTCGGGAGATGCATCTAAGGGATTCGCTTACTCTACTCAAAGGGCTTAGTATAGTAGGTGAAATTAAAAATGTGATTCGTTTGGAAGGAACAGATAGAGAAGCAGATTAATATTATACAAGAAGGAGTGCTATGTTTACTGTTAAGGTTCCGGCCACAAGTGCCAATCTAGGACCGGGCTTTGATACTCTGGGTTTGGCCCTGCAATTATACCTGGAGATCAAGGTGAAAATAATTCCGCCAAGCAGCGGGATTAGATTTTTTGTCGATGGAGAAGAATATCCAGAAGAAATCTTTGGGGATAACCTGCTTTACCAGGCCATGAAAATAGTATTTGCGGAAGCTCATGTTGTAGAAGTGCCTGGACTGGAGCTTACTATCAATAGCTCCATTCCACCGGGAAAAGGCCTGGGAAGCAGTGCCGCTGCTATTGTTGCCGGTCTATATGCGGCCAACGAAGTTCTGGAGAAGAGATTTGCCCAGGAGGACTTAATTAGCTGGGCGGTGGAAATGGAAGGGCATGCTGACAATGTTGTTCCCGCAGTGGCGGGAGGACTCACCACCGCCATGCTTTATAGGAAAAAGGTGTATTATCAGCAATTTTCTTTTCCCCCGGAATTAAAGCTGGTTGTTGCCGTACCTGATATCCCAATATCCACTGATGAATCAAGGCAACTACTGCCGAAAAAGATTAATTTTAAGGATATGGTAAATAACCTGCAACGGGCCTCCTATTTGTTGGCCAGTTTGATTAAACATGATTTTCGCTATTTGCCAGCGGCTATGGATGATGCAATTTTTCAGCCCCGGCGCAAACAGTTAATTCCCGGTTTTGACAGGGTGTTTTCTCAGGCTCTGGGAAATGGAGCCCTGGGAGTTGCCCTCAGTGGTTCAGGATCTTCTATCATCGCTTTTTGCCAGCAAGAGGAAAAGAGAGTGGCTCAAGCTATGCAAGATGCCTTTGCTGTGTCCGGGGTCCAAAGCCAGTTAATGATATTGGCAGCCGATCCGGATGGAGTTAAAGTTTTGAGGTAGTATAATCTTATGGATTTGGAGTGAATTATCTTGTCACTAATTGTAGCAAAGTTCGGTGGAAGTTCAGTCGCATCAATTGATAAAATCAAGCATATTGCCGGTAGAATCAAAGAAATACGAGATAAGGGCGATGATATAGTTGTAGTTGTCTCCGCTATGGGTGATACCACCGATGAACTGATTGAGCTGGCCAGTCTCACCGGCCATGATTTATGCAAACGAGAAATGGATATGCTTCTGGCCACCGGAGAGCAGCAATCAGCAGCATTATTGGCCTTGACCCTTAATAATTATGCTTGCCCTTCTGTTTCACTTACCGGCTGGCAGGCTGGAATAAATAGCGATGACAGCCATAGCAAGGCGCGGATTACCGGGATTAAAACCGATCGTATAAAAAATGAAATAAAAAGGGGTAATGCGGTCATTATAGCTGGTTTTCAGGGCCTGTCTCCCTTCGGCGATATCACCACTTTGGGGAGAGGGGGGTCCGATACTACTGCGGTGGCATTAGCTGCCAGTCTTGATGCTTTGCGCTGCATGATTTTTACCGATGTAGAAGGAGTGTTTACCGCTGATCCCCGAATAGTAAAAGAAGCCCAAAAACTGCCGCAGGTATCATATGAAGAAATGCTGGAAATGGCCAGTCTGGGAGCGGGAGTATTACAACCCCGGGCAGCGGAATTTGCTATGTTGTATAATGTTGATGTGGAGATTCTGAGCAGTTTTAGTCGTAATCCCGGAACCATAATAACGGAGGTAGTCAATATGGAAAATCATAGAGCAGTAAGTGGGATAGCGCATGATTTAAATTGCGCTCGTTTTGCTTTGTTTGATGTACCCGACCAACCGGGTATAGCAAAAACCCTATTTAAGACCCTGGCTGCTGAAAGCATAAATGTAGATATAATTATCCAGAGCGCCATGAGAGATGGAAGGAATGATATTGCCTTTACAATCGAAGAGAATGATCTTAGCCGGGCCGTTCCAGTGGTGAAAGAACTGGTGGAAAGTATCTGTGCTTCGGGTATGGCCTACGGCAAAGATGTAGCCAAGGTATCGATTGTCGGAGCCGGTATGCAGAGTAATATCGGCGTCGCCGCTGCCATGTTTGAAGCTCTGGCGGACGAAGGTATCAACATACATATGATAAGCACATCAGAAATCCGCGTTTCCTGTGTTATTGACGAGTGCCATATCAAAACTGCGGTTAGAGCTCTACACCGGAAATTTGAACTGGATAAGATAGAGTAAATATAGGGTTTGGAGTTCTTGACGAATACCGGCTTTATGTTATACAATATTCTTTGCGTCGGGGTGTAGCTCAGTTTGGTATGAGCGCTACGTTGGGGACGTAGAGGCCGCTGGTTCAAATCCAGTCACTCCGACCATTTAAAACTTAATCTTTGATACAATGAAAAGCTCTGTAATACAGGGCTTTTTGCTGTTTCTGGGGTATTGCTGGGGTATTTTTATCAGCTTTTTTATCTATTTTGCGTAATTGTGCAGCGGAGGGATGCATTTTATTTGTAAGAAGCTTTGGGGACAATACCCTTACTGGTGATAAAAAAAGTTTTGAACCCACTGTAAACAAGATTTTAGAGCTGTTCTATCCAATGAAGGTTCTCTATATCAAAGGTGGTACTGTAAAACGTTTTTTGCCGGAGCGATAATGTCTGGAACTCGGCATGGCACTAAGAATGATCGGTTTTAAGATGGAGGAGGAATGAAAATCTAAATCGGATGCTTTTTAAAAGAACAGTTCCAGAAATCGGATGTTTTATGATAAAATAAACATAAAAGAGGTGGTGACCGGCTTGCCCGAGAGACTGGATCCCAAAGTAGATGTGGTCTTTAAAAGGGTCTTTGGTTCTGAAGAAAACAAAGACATACTGATGAATTTACTAAATGCTGTATTGGGTTTGACCGGGAAACAACAGATTGTAGCGGTGAAATTACTAAATCCTTACCTAGAACAGGAGTACATTGACGATAGCTACGGTATACTTGACATAAAGGTTCAATTGGGTAGCGGGGAACTGGTGGATATAGAAATGCAGATTGGTGACCGGGCTAATATGGAAAGGCGCAGCGCCTTTTATATATGCCGAATATTCGGAGACCAGATAATCACCCGCGGAAGATATCAGGACCTCAATAGAGCCATAGGTATAAACATACTGGACTTTGTCCGCATCAAAGACAGCCAGCGCTACCATACCAGCTTCAGGCTGCGGGAGCGCGATGAAAATATAGATTTGACCGATGCCATCGAGATACACTTCATCGAATTGCCCAAATTGAATGAAGAAATGGCAAGTTATGATAACCCGCTGGACCGGTGGGCAATGTTTTTGAAAGGATGGGATGACATGGAACTGCTGGAGAGATTGTCCAAAGAAGACCCGGCCATAGCACAGGCCAGGATAGCTCTGGAAAAAATGGCATCTGATCCCCGAGCCAAAGAAATCTATGAACAAAGATTAAAAGCCATCATGGACAGAAATTCTGATCTCTATGAAGCTGAACTGAGAGGCAAGAGGGAAGGCAAGAATGAAGGCAAAAGAGAAGGCAAGAGGGAAGGCAAAAGAGAGACAGCCCGCGCTGCTTTGTTGGAAGGTCTGGAGCCGCCCATTGTTGCCAAAATCACAGGCCTGCCACTGGAAACTATACAGAAGCTGAAAGCCAAACTATAACGAGGTGAAATATTGTCCCCCGCTTCTTTATACCAAATACCCCTATAATGGATACCGCAGAATCACTGCGGAAATGCAAGCCAGGGGGCGGCAGATAAATCGCGAGCGGTTCCGTAGACTTATGGGTATAATTATTTTATCGCCGGCGGTAGCGGCGAGATGTAAGTAAATATGAGCAAGCCAAGTAATAAGGTCTCAAAATCATTCAGGGGCGACTATTAATTATATATTTAATCCAGCTTCGCGTAGCTTTTTTAGCAGGCTACTGGAAGAAGGTAAGTCATCCAACTTAATTATCAAATAGCGAAGGCCAGCTGTTTCTATGCTCTGTATACTAAGCTGGTCAGGTTCAGCTTTCTTGTTTTGCCAACCTTTGGTGAGGATTAATAACAGCGGCTTCAGGTTTTGCTTTTCCACTATTAGCAGGTCAACCACCCTTTCCCGGAGACGGCGCTTGTATTCCGCCCGGTTGGGGATATTGGGGTTGGGGGTTAGCAGGTCAGCCAGCCTAACTTTGGGAAAAACCTGATAATTACTGTTGACCAGGATGCTATCAAGCATCTGGAAAAGCAAGATTTCCTCTTTGGAAAGCAGGCTTTCACGCTGGCGACTGGAGATTTCACTCAAGTCTACCCAGGTATCACCCAGGTCTATAATGGGTCCCGGAGAAGATGTTTTCTTGCTACTGCTTATATTTTCCTTGACAACATCTAAGATTAACTTGGCCAGAATCAGACCCAGGACGGCGATAATGGCTTGTCCCACAGAAATTACCTCCTCTAAATTCAATTCCAATCTCTTGCCAAAAGCTTCATGGATAAAGGTGCTCGCCTTCGCCGGGTGTCGCATTCATGCTTCGCCAACGCTCACTTTGTATATTTATGCAACCCCTTCTGCAAGAAAAGGGGTTTTTGCAGTGGAGTCAATTAAACGCTCTCTTCTTATGGTCAAGCAGTTTAAAAAATTTCGTTGCATTTACCTGCGGGGTTTTTAAGTATAGAATATAGAACAGAATTCTCTTGATGTTTGCGGCAGGAGGAGAACTAACTGTCTCTTCTCCTTTTGTTTCTTTATTTAAGCATCGGAAGAAACTGCGGAGCGGTTTCAACACAACGCTGCAACGAGGCGGGGGATTAGAACCCACCGTATGTGTTGTTAATAGGAACCCGGCCACTTAAAGAATCGGGACATATTTTACCTCGTTATAATAATTATACTGATTAGTATATCCTTTTCCCAGGATAGTCTTGAAGGAGGAAAAAATCGTGAAATATGAGAGTAGTCGAGGAAAATACCATTCCGTCACCGCCGCCGAGGCTATAAAAATGGGGATTAGCCCGGATGGAGGTCTTTTTGTTCCTGAATCTATTCCCCATCTGGATGACAAGCAATTAACTGCCATGGCCAGTGGTTCATACCAGGAAAAAACGTTTCATATTATCAGGCAGTTTTTGAGTGATTTTAGTGATGATGAGATTAAGAGCTGCATTGATGGAGCTTATAATCAGGACCGTTTTGATAACGAGAGAATAGCACCTTTGGTAAAACTTGATACAGGAGTATATATTCAAGAACTGTGGCATGGCCCTACCGCCGCCTTCAAGGATATGGCCTTACAGATGCTCCCACAGCTTTTAACCAGCAGTGCTCGTAAAACGGGAGAAAAGGCGGAAATAGTCATCCTGGTAGCAACCTCCGGGGATACCGGTAAGGCGGCTTTAGAAGGATTTAAAGACGTGGCGGGAACGAAAATTATTGTCTTTTATCCGGATGAGGGTGTAAGTGAAATACAAAAACGTCAAATGCTGACCCAAGAAGGCAATAATGTTTATGTGGCTGCAGTTCGCGGTAATTTTGACGATGCCCAGAACGGGGTTAAAAGGATTTTTTCCAACGAAGAATTTGCCGCCCGGCTGCTGCAAAACGGGCAGAAATTGTCATCGGCCAACTCCATTAACTGGGGACGGTTATTGCCCCAAATTGTATACTATGTGGCGGCCTATCTTGAATTGAAGGCTACTGGGATACTTGGGGAAGCGGAATCAATAAATATAGTGGTGCCCACCGGGAATTTCGGGAATATTCTGGCGGCTTATTATGCCTCCCGGATGGGGATTCCAGTAAAAAGGCTGATCTGTGCATCAAATGCCAATAATATTCTGACTGATTTTATCCAGACTGGTATCTATGACCGCCAGCGCAAGTTTGAAAAGACTATATCCCCATCCATGGACATTCTTATCTCCTCCAACCTGGAAAGGCTTTTATTTGAAGTAACCGCTCATGATGCCAGGCGAGTTGTTGCCTGGATGGAAGACTTGAAGAATAGGGGACGATACGAAATAGATACTGCTACTCGTAACGCTGTTCAGGACATATTCTGGGCGGATTTTTGCACCGACGAAGAGACCATTGCTACCATTCGCGACATTTGGCGGGAGCGGGGTTATTTATTAGATACCCATACGGCTGTGGCCGTAAATGTTTATCAAAAATACCGCTCTGAAACCGGGGATAAGACTATAAGTATTATTGCTTCCACCGCCAGCCCCTTTAAATTTGCCAGCAACGTGGCTCAGGCTGTTTTGGAGACTGAAGAGATGAGGGGCAAGGATGAATTTGAATTAATGAAGTTGCTCTCACAGCATACCGATGTAACTATACCTGCAGGATTGCAAGAACTGGATAGAAGGGAAATCAGACATCGCAGTGTCTGCTCCCAGCAGGGGATGGAAGAAATGCTTATGTCTTTTTTGCAACTGGGATAAACCGGCTTTGTCGGGTAATTCTCATACTGGCAGGCATAAGTCGCAATAAAAACAGAGTGAGGGCCAAGGGGGATAACCTCTTATTGCCAGGCTTTTTCCTCACTTTTTCTTAAAACACTGAAAGCAAAAGGAACATCCCTTTTGCTTTCAGTTTCAGTTATTATTACAGCCCCTTTATAATTTACCGCGAATGAAAAAATCCATGAGCTCATGGCCCTGCTCAATAATCATACCCTGACTGCCATTAATTTCATCATAAACCCCCGCTGGATTTTCCTGCGGACGGTTCTTGTCAAAAAACAGGAAAGGCACGGGTTCGGATGAGTGGGTCTGGATGGTCAGGGGAGTGGGGTGATCCGGTAGAATCAATACCCGCAGTTCCTCGAACTCATCCATTTCTTTTACTACCAAAGATACCACCTCTTTATCGAGCTGCTCTATGCTCCAGATTTTTTTCTCCAGATTGCCCTGGTGGCCGGCTTCATCAGGTGATTCAATATGCAAGTACACAAAATCCTGGTCCTGTTTTAATTCGTTTAAAGCGGCTCTGGCCTTACCGGCAAAATTGGTTACTATGCCGCCGGTGGCTCCTGCTACCGATACCGGTTTAAGCCCGGCAGAAATGCCTAATCCTTTTACCAGGTCTACTGCTGCTACTACTGAGCCATGAAGAGCGAATTTCTCTTGAAAGCTCGGCAGTGAAGGTTTACTCCCTTCCCCCCAGAACCAAACCGAAGTAGCCGGATTATGTCCAGCCTCCAGGCGAGACCGGTATAAGGGATGCTGCTGCAGGATAAGAGAGCTTTTTCTCATTATTTCCAGGAGGGGGGCGGAATCGCGTCCCTGAGGCAGGTATTCTTTAATTGGGCGTCCGGAAATATCATGAGGGGGAGTTAAGATTATTTCTCGACCTAATCCGTTTTTCCATAGCAGTAGGTGCCGGTAACTGATACCGGGATAAAAATTAAAACTAGCACTGCCCAATTCTTTTTCCAGGAGCTGCAACAACACGGCGGAATCCCGGGTATCAATTTCCCCCGCACTGTAATCGAGCATCTTGCGCTCACTATATTCTGATTCAGTTGACAGGCATACCAGGTTGCAGCGTAAAGCCAGGTCTTCATCCCCCATTTCCACCCCCATGCTTACTGCCTCCAGGGGGGATCGTCCCGTATAATAACGGCTGGGATCATAACCCATTACTGAGAGATTAGCCACATCGCTTCCCGGGGGAAAACCGGGTGGAATGGTATTGACCTGGCCGATAACGGCTTTTTTGGCCAGCAAATCTATATATGGGGTATAGGCATATTGCAGGGGAGTTTTATCCCCTAGTTCCGGAATAATATAATCAGCCATCCCGTCTCCCAGGATTACTAAATATTTCAAAGACTATCACTCCTGTAGCTTTTTTTATAGAGTATAACATTATTAAGGAAACAGTTGAAAAGATTGTTGAAGAAACCCGTAGTTGGGTATAATTAATAAGAAAGTAAGGAGTGAGGGGTAAGGTATGAGGAGCAGGAACATCAGTGTTTTTGTCTCTGGACTATAATATAATAAGTTAATTAACTTTAGTTGCTATAGATTATTTTATGGGGGTTCTTATGCAAAACGAATTTTACGATATTACTATACTGGGATGTGGCCCGGCGGGCTTATCTGCAGCCATAAATGCGACCATACGAAATAAAAAAGTATTGATAATCGGGGCCGAGATATGCAGCCCGCCCTTACACAAGGCCCAGAAAATCGATAATTACTTGGGTATTCCCGGAGTTAGAGGGGAAGAACTGCTGAATCGCTTTATGGAACATGCTCTGGACATGGGTATTGAAATCATCAGCACTAAGGCAGAAGCCATAAATGAAGCTGAGGGAGTATATAATATACTGGTCAAGGGAGAATTGCTAAAGAGCAAGGCTATTATCATAGCCACAGGCATCCCCTATAAACCTACACTACCCCGGGAGGAAGATATGCTAGGTCGGGGATTGGGCTACTGTGCTACCTGCGATGGTCCCATTTATCGGAGCAAGGATGTGCTGTTAATAGCACACAGCAGCGAAGCGGAAAGTGAAGCTAATTATATGGCGGAGATCTGCCGGAAGGTTTATTATTTGCCTCTCTACCAGGAAACAATGGAACTCGACCCTAGAATAGAGACTATAAATGGAAAACCAGGGGAAATTATTGGTTCTGACTTTGTTCAAGGGTTAAAACTAAAAGATGGTAGTGAAATAAGGGTTGAAGGTTTATTTGTTTTGGGCGGAGAAACGGCCCCTGATCGCTTAATTCCTGGCCTGGAGATAAGCGATAAACACATAAAGGTTAACCGGCAACAGGAAACCAATCTTCCCGGAGTATTTGCCGCCGGGGATTGTACCGGTCCTCCCTACCAGGTGGCGAAGTCAGTAGGAGAAGGACAGGTGGCTGGCCTTAATGCCAGCAAATATGTGGGAAAGAAATAATCAAAGTTGCGGAGATGATAAATATCGCTCACCTTCATAAAAAGAGTTTTCAGAGATGTCATAATTATAGGAGAATTATTATATAAAAGGATACAAAGGCAAAGGTGCTCTATACTAGAATTATAGGATTAAAACAAAGTGGGCTGTTAATGGTTGACTAAAATAGAGGCTGATGCTATAATAAACTTCGTTGCGGAGCCGTGGTGTAGCGGTTAACATGCCGGCCTGTCACGCCGGAGATCGAGGGTTCAAATCCCTTCGGCTTCGCCATAATACGCTTATTTTTTCGAGGGAGATAAACCTGCCTCGGTAGCTCAGGTGGTAGAGCAGCGGACTGAAAATCCGCGTGTCGGTGGTTCAAGTCCGCCCCGAGGCACCATGAAAAATGCGGAAGTGGCTCAGTGGTAGAGCATCGCCTTGCCAAGGCGAGGGTCGCGAGTTCGAATCTCGTCTTCCGCTCCATTGAATTCCAGGCGTTACGAAGTAACGCTTTTGTTTTGAATAGTATTTTAGTGAATTATTTGTTATAATAACATCGCATAAGCGAGGCATAGCAGTAGAGATTTTGGGCGGGTGGCGAAGAGGCTAACGCTGTGGTCTGCAAAATCACCATTCACCGGTTCGAATCCGGTCCCGCCCTCCATAATAGTAACTAAAGCCTTCCGTTTTTGGGGAAGGTTTTTTTATGCAAAGAATCTCTCATTTTTTCATGTTATTAGAATATAAAATTGCTAAATCGGAAAGCGAGCCAGTTACTCATTTTGCTTGCAAAAAGAAGGATGTTTTGATAAACTAATTCATGCGCTAGAGATAAATACGAAATGAGAAAACTACATGCCCGGGTGGCGGAATAGGCAGACGCACGGGACTTAAAATCCCGCGATAGCAATATCGTGCCGGTTCGACCCCGGCCTCGGGCACCACTTGAAACCAAAGCCCCTCCACAGTTTGGAGGGGCTTTTACTATATCTGGTAACAAGAAATTATTCTTAAAAATAAATAAAAATATCTAGTTCCCCGGAAAGTTTTTGCGGAAATATTTGCGGGTAACTTTCTTGTTAAATTTTATTTTAATATCCGGCTTTGTTTCTTTCGGCTTGATTAAGTTGGCAAAAAATTGAGCGAGGCTTTGATCTCGACCGGGCAAAACATGACCATATATTTTAAGGGTTGTTCTTGGATCGCCATGGCCGAGTCTCTCGGCTACTTCATTGATATTCGCTCCACTTGACAATAAAATTGTGGCATGCGTGTGCCGCAAGTGATGAAAGGTCATACCAGGGTGACCATGTTTTTTTACTAGATTGCTAAAACGATGCCCTAAATTGTGTCGCTTTAGGGGGCTGCCATCTAATTCGGTAAAAACCAACTCGGACGTAATACCCGCCTTTTCTTGCTTAGCTATATGTTTCCTAAGAACCTCTAATACATCCTCTGTTACTACAACCGTTCTGGTGCTGGGTATATTTTTAGTTCTGTCTCTGAGTTCAAAACCTTCGTCACTATCCGGATCTAAATGAAGTGCCTGTTCAATTCGTAAGGCAGAAACATTCCACAGTATTTTGTCTTTTGCTAAACCGAATAATTCCGATTCGCGGCATCCGCTGTAAGCTGCTGTATAAATCAATGCATAATCCCTATGTTCAATGGATTTATCTAGAAATTCCCAAAGCTGACTTTCGTCCAAGACTACCCATTTGGAATGATGCTTTTCTTTATCTTTAGGAAGTTTTAATCCTTTTGCGGGATTTGCGGGTATCTTTTTTAAGGTTACCGCATCGTCAAAAGATTGATTGAGTATCGTGTGAACATATTTGATGGTTCTTTTAGATAGGCCAACCCATTTAATAATGGGATTCCCCTCAGGGTCTTTATCTTTAGTTTTTACCTTTTTACCTTCCTGGGCTAATTTTACATAAAAGTTCGCCATAAGATCCGATTCCAACTGAGAAATAATTATGTGTCCCAAACTGGGAAGAATGTTTTTATTAATAATTCTTTTTGCCCTCTCCCGAGTATTTTTTTCCCATTCATAGAAAACAGGGGTGTATTCGTTAAACCAATAGACGAACCAGTCTGCAACCGTTTCCTGGGAGTATTCTTCTTTGTTTTTGGCATCCGTCTCGGCTTTAGCGGCCTCAATTTCCTGTTCTATTTCCGCAACAAAAGCACGGGTGGCCGCCTGGATCTCTCTCTGCTTCGTTGCATAAATCCATCTATAGCGGCGATCATATCTTTTTTTCTCTTCGCTCCACCCGAGATGGACTATTATTTCCCATTTTGTGCCCTCGTCATTAAGTGGTCTGACAGTGGTTTTCCACGGTTTCTCTTTCAATGTCGCACTTCCTTTAGATACACATTCCGGGAAGGTTTATTGTCAAAGAATAATTCGAAACTGAGTTATCCTCAATCAATTGCTTGAATTCCCATGTCTCGCCAGGGTTGAGGTTATTGGCCTTAACAGCTGCGTTTCCGATTAAATACCCATTGTCATCGTAATAATTAATATCAATATGCAGTTCCTCTATTACCCATTTGCTGATGTTCTGGGCATGACCAGTAATTATGTTTCCTTGCCTGGAATGGTCAGTTATTTTTACTGCATTCTCGATTTTAAACTGTTCAAGGCAAGCATCAGCCTTTTGCCGTTCCCGTTTTACTTTGCCGTATAGCGACAGGTAAAAAATAAAGGCTATAACAAAAACTGCGAATATAATGATCCAGATTATCATTGCATTATCCATAAAATCCTCCTCCGTAATAACTATTCTGTTAGTAACCTGTAACTTTCAATGATTACTTGCTTAAGACACAATATATCTTCGATTGAATTAATATACACCCGGCTTATACCTATGCTCTTGTTAGCTTCCCCTGCCTCAAAACCGGGAGCCATGTCCTGCAAAGCATTAACCGGGATATTGGTGGTTATGCTTTTTTTTGCGCTATCCAGATTAAGGCGCACTATCCAATTAGAAGGATTCTTTATAAATATACTGAAATAAACGGTTGTGTCTTTATACTGGATTTGCTCAGCATCCTTACCTGCTTCGGCCAGGATGACTTTTATCACCTCAAACGCTTTTAGCTCGTCCCCTGTTGTGACAATTTGCCTTTTAATATCAGCAGAATCTGTAACCGCAGCTACCTCCATGGTTGCAGGTGATGCAAGCCCCTTCTGAACCAGGTTAACCAGGGCCTGGTAAATGGCCTTCTTGACAATTGGGCGAAACTTGTCAAGAACGGATGATGTCTTAGGAGCAGGGTATTTTAATTCACTGAGGAGGTATTTAATAAAATCATCATTAGGTTCCCGGAACACTTTTTCTAAAATCTCAATCAGGTTGGTTGCATAGGCGAGTTCCTCAGCTACACAAACAACTTTTTGGGCATCGAATTCCTCTTTTTTAAATAGACTTAGTACTTCGGTGTCGGCATCGGATAGCAACGTAATATTAATTTCGAGAAATGAGGTATCGTCCATTATGTTCTGTACATTAAGGTCCGTATAAAATCGGTAAATAACGCCATTGGTAATAATAGCAACTCTTACTGTAGGCGTTGCATTAAAATATGAGCGAAGCTGAGAGTAATGCCCTTTAAGAGAGTCGTCTACTGGTTTTGCTTCTAAGAATATTATTGGCGCAGAATCTTTTAAAATAGCATAATCCACTCGGGCATTCTTGGCCCCACCGAAAGCCGAACAGTATTCTGGCTGTACTTCAAGTGGATTAAAAACATCAAAGCCCAAAACCTGTAAGAATGGCAGAATAAGAGAATTCTTCGTTGCTTCCTCGGTTCCAGTATATTCTTTCCTTTTTTCAACCTGACCTGCCAATTTAAGCAAATCTTCTTTAAAGCTCATACTACCCCCCCTATTTCACCGCATACGCTGCGGCCACTTCCTGTAAAAACCGGTCCGCCTGAATCTCAAACGGTTGATGGTGCATATCCAATCCGACTACCCGGCCCATGTCGGGCATATCTTCTATGACATGCTTAACTTCATGGCATAGTGTATCAATTTTGCGCACATCGGACAGGCTGGAATTCACAAATATATGTACATAGCCTTTCCGCGACCGGTACACAAAAGCGCTCACTCCCTGACCTAACGGAACCATATGTGGAATTATATCATGCGCCAGCCACACATCAATCGGCTCTAAATTCTCATCCAGGATGCATCGAAGTAGCGAATATTTTCTTGTGGCCAAATCCCCTTGTGTCATATCTATCTCCGTTTTTTGTCGTTATATTGCAACTTATGTCGAAACAAAAAGCCCACCTTTCAGGCGGGCTTAATCTTGTTTGGCCTCTTCGTCCTCTACCATTTTTATGTATCGTATGACCCGCTTTATTGCATCGGGTGACAACGGCCTCGTCTGCTTGAATAAAAGCTGCAGATCCTCCCTTTTTAGCATCTCCTGCCAAAACTCAAACAGCGCTGGTTCGTCAGCCAGGGCAGCCAGGGTTTCTCTTTCCGGGCCGTCTGGCATATCTGCAAGAATGCGCTCAAAGCCTCCTGCATTGATGGAGCCCGGAGGCTGGCCGGGGGTATTTATTATTACCGGGGGGCGACCAAGAAGATAATCCGTTGAAACTCCGTATATCTGAGCTAGCCGACTAAGTTGCTGGGTATCTGGGTCCCGGACGCCTCGCTCATAACCAGATATTGTCTGTTCTGTCACTCCGAGCAGATTGCCAACCTCGGACTGTGTTAGTCCCCTTTTCTTTCTGGCTTTTCGCAAATTATTACCCAACGGCATTAACTTCACCTCCTATATAGTTTACCAAAATAAGCGGGGCGCTGAATTAACTAAGCAAAAAGTTGAGATAACTATTGACTAAACAAAATGCGTAGTTATATAATGATAAAAAGTAAACAATACGCTTAGGTGGTGAAAACATGAACCTCGGGGAAAGAATAGCGCAAGCCCGCAAAAGCAAAGGGGTAACCCAGACCTTTATAGCTCGTAAAATGGGCAAAACCCCCCAATGGTTATCTGGCATAGAGGCCGGTAGAAGAAACATTGACGCAATTGAATTAAACGAAATTGCCTCAATTCTGGGATTGCCCATCGGATATTTTTTTGACCAAGAACTAAACGGAACGATTAGTTACGCTTCTCAACCCACCGGCACCGACGACAAGTAAGGGGGATAGCCATGCAACAATCCATCGAAAAACCAGAGGTAATACGAACCATAGGGCCTTGTTTAATTGAAACGCCAGAAATCTGCTCATATCTTGGAATATCACCCGAAACTCTCAAAAGATACGTTGCCCTCTATCCACAAATGCCAGTTAAAAAGCTTGGTGGCAGGTATAAGGCTAATCCTGACGATTTACGGGAATTTGTACGCAATTTCCTGATGAGTAAACCCGAAGGAACTGCCCCTATCAGTAAGCTTGTTAAGGGGGGACGGAAATCTAATCCAGCGGCTAATCCCCCCCGAGGAGGATGGCAAATAAAGGATCCGTCAGAACGAGATAGCTATTCTTTGAAAACTGTTTAAAGCCCAGCTTAATATCCCTGGAGTATAAAATCCCTAATAACTATTAGTATATAGGGGTTTCATACCTATACACACTGGTAAATGTTTCTAGCCAAACACAAGGAGGTGATGAAAATTGACGGCACAAGCAGGGCAGGAGGATCGCATCAAGCTAGCCGAAAGATGCGCACGTTGTGGGCGCAGGCTCAGCAATCCCTTAAGCCAACAACACGGCATGGGACCGGTATGTTTTGCAAAAGCCCAGGCCGAGACCCAGGTCGACCAGCCCCAGCTAATCATGTCTGAAAGGGGGGAGAACGATTGCAGCTAGGCGAGATTCTACGAGAGACCCGCGAGAGGTACGGTATGACCCAGGAGCAACTCGGGAACATGGTTGCCTACGAACGCTCCATGATCAGCAATATGGAATGCGACCGGCGAGAGGCATCACCCGATTACCTGGCGCGGCTCCAGGCCCGGTTGCGGGATACGAAGCTAGCGGTCCAGTCCTGCGGCCATTGTCAGCAGGGCGGGCTCCTGTCTGGGGTAGTTATAGGCGACCTGGATGGACACTTCGCGGAGTTGTTGGATGTGGCGCACCAGGAAATGGAGGAATTCCAGGTAGCATTTGAAAGGTTCTTAGTCTGCCGGCGAACCGGCAATTTGGAACAAGAACAATCCGCGGCTTTGGATTGCGAAAAACAGGCATGGGATCTAATCCCGGTGATAGTGAACCTGAGCATAGGCATGAATCAGCAATACGGAATATATCATCAGGATGTCCTGAGTCGAGTGAACACTGCGGTACAAAGCTTAACCAGGAAGGTTGCGGAAAAGAGAAAAGCCGCCTCCACGGCGGCCAGATAAAAATTATCAATATTAATTCTACCACAGGAGGGATACCAATGGCAAAGGATAAGAAAAATGGACGCAAGTGCAAGCACAATAGAGACCTGACCTATCACGAGCAAACCGGAAACTATTTTGCCTATTGCATGATTTGCCACAAGGTTGGACCATTGAAGCCCTCTAAGGCTGTTCTTAAATAAAAAAACAGGAGGATGCAAGCATGCAAGACTATGAGTTTAGAGATAACAGGCCAGAACTAAAAAGGCGACTGGCAGAGGACTATAACTTATCCCCTGAGGATGCAGTGGTTGATGCAATGTTGGATGCGGTAGTCATTAGCGTAGATCGGGGATATAGCGAACTAGAACCCATCTTTGCAAAATATGAAGATTTAATCTGCCCTTGGTGCGGACATCTCCATTATCGCAAAGAGTGTATTGAACGCCTAAAAGAATGTGATGGCAAGAAACAAGAGTAATCCCATTCCGGCTGCCCGTCCGAACCTGCGAGGGTGTGTTGGCACGGGCGGGCGGCCTTTTAAGAAAGCGAGGTAAAAATAATGGCGACTTGTAGTAAATGTGGGTGTACGAAGCCATGCAGTTGCGATAACTACACTCCTGTCACGCAAAGCATCTGCGTTAAGTGCGGATGCACTAAACCATGCGGGTGCGATGGCTACTCGAAGTAACCCCCTTATTTATACCCTGGGGAGAGCCACCCTTTCTCCCCGGGGATCCTTAAAGGAGGCAGAGGTATTGAAAATGATAAACGAAGGCGCAACCTGCGAAACCTGCGCCTATAAAAACACCAGGCCACCGAAACAATGCCGGCAGTGCGTTACCCGCGATGGCCATCCAGGATGGGAGCCGGCCCCCGGGATAAAAGTTGAGTACTGGAATATGTCCATTCGTAAACCCAGCGGAAAGGGATGGATTGATTGTATCGCGCGCAGACCGGTGACCGCATAGGAAAGGAGGCCATAAGTATATGGCTATAGCTATAAATCCAACGGAGATAACGGGCGGGAGCCTGGTAGCAATGTCCGACAGCGGCAGCGTCATGGAGATGGCGAACAAGCTGGAGGAGATGAAGGAAAAACTGAAACTTGTAAAGCAGTTCTTCAAAGAAGTGATGGAAAAAGACGTTGACTACGGCATTATCCCGGGCACGGACAAACCTGCACTCTACCAGCCAGGTGCCGACAAGATTAATGCCCTATATAACTTCAGTAAAGTAATAGCCGATAAGGAAGAAAACAAGGACTACAATACTGGTCACTATGACGCAACGGTAAAGGTGCGGCTCATACATCGGGGCACCGGGGTACTGATATCAGAAGGTGAAGGCAGCTGCTCAACCCGGGAAAGCAAATATCACTACCGCTGGGTTGGAGAAAGAGACGTGCCCAAAGGCGTCGATTTAGCAACCTTGCCTTGCAAGGAATATGAAAACAAAACCACGGGAGCCAAGTGGTCCAAGTATCGAATCGAGAATGAGGATCTCTTTTCCCTTTGGAATACCGTCCTTAAGATGGCCGTAAAGCGCGCCTATATTGCTGCAACCTTGTCTGGTACGGGATTGTCCGGCATTTTCTCCCAGGAAGAGGACGAATTGGACGCCTGGATCGAGGGGGAGACTACCGCAGATAATGCTGCGCCAGCCACACGATCCGCCGGGACAGTCACAGGCATAGACAAGAAAGACCTATCCGTAACATTAAACTTCGGCAAATTTAAGGGCAACACACTAGGGCATGTATTGGACGAAGATCCAAGCTATCTGGAATGGTTGGCGGCGAACGCACAGGCTGATAAGGTCCGGAAAGCTTGCGCAAACATAGTTAAGGCCATGAAGGGCGCGAAACAGCCAGACAAAAAACCACAAACCACAAAGCATCAAAAAGACACACCCGGAACAACTGCTCCCGATGAAACCATAATGGATGATATGCAATATCCATTCCCGGGCGATAATGATGCGCCGCCAGAGGACATCTTTGACGGGGGTGAGCCTGCATGAAGATTTGCCATATAGGAGACATGCACCTGGGCCTGGGATATCCAGGCCCGACCCCGGAATCCCGTTTCGAGGACATCACCCGGGTTATGGACTGGTGCGCCGACCGCATCATAGAAGAAAACTGCGGTCTGGTGCTGATTGCCGGGGATATGTTTAAAGATGCTCGGGTTTACCTCGACCGGGCCAGCCGGGAGATAATGGCAATCAGATCTTGGCTAAAAAAGCTATCTAATTTTGGGTGTCATATAATTGCAATATCCGGAACCCCGTCGCATGATGCGATAAGCGCCTACGAGATATTGGATGCAATGCGCATCGAGAACGTAGATATCTTTAGCAAGCCCGCCATAAGGCATTCATGGACAGGTGTAGAGGTGGCATGCCTCCCCGGCATGAACCGGTCCAGTCTGGTGGCTCAGGAGGAATACCGGAGTTTTCCGCCACATGAAATTCACCAGATCATGACTGACCAAATAACCAAGTCTTGTCAGTCTATGCGGGACGGTCTCTTTTCCAATGGAGACGGTCCGAAAATTCTCCTCGGTCACCTCACCTACGATCTGGCAGACAAGGGTTTTGAGGACGTCCTTATGCAGCATGAGCCGATACTTACCCAGGAAGCTATCCAGGGTTATGACCTGGTTTGTCTGGGGCACATCCACCGGCCACAGCAGAACGGAAAGGTGTTCTACTGCGGCAGCCCCGAGAGGCTGACCTTCAATGATGAGAACATCATTCCCGGGTTCTGGATTCACGACCTACAGGATGGACTATTCGCTTCCAGGTTCATCGAAACCCCGGGGCGGAGGTTTATACCTCTAAATTGGAATGAGGGCGATATGAGGGACTGTATAAATCATGGTGATTTGTTTCTTGGATATGCAGATATTCAAGACGCCATCGTCCGCCTACGCTATACATGCCCGGAAGATATCGCCAAGCGCCTGGATAAGAAGGCCCTGGAGCAAGCCTTATATGACGCCGGTGCATTTTATGTGACCGAAATATCCGGCACTGTTACCGAAAGCACCCGCAACCGGGAAGAGGAAGTAACCGCTGAGATGGGACCGGTTGAGGCCGTTCGGAAGTGGTGCGAGCAGCCGGAGATTAACATCGACCCGCAAGAGATACCTTTCCTGCTGGATATGACAGCGGGGTTGCTGGGAGGAGTGAGTGAGTGAGAGAAATTAAGTTTAGATACGTTTATCAGCACGAAGAAACCGGGAATATTGTTACTCAGATATTTACCCTAGATGAAATAGAGGCCGGAGTAGCTAAGTTTTTCGCACTTAAAAATCCCAGATATAACTGTATTGGCCGGGATGAGTACACCGGAGCAAAAGATAAGAACGGGGCGGAGGTATACGAGAAAGATATTATCAGAATAGACGGCATGGGCGTTGGTGTAGTGGATTACGAGGAAGGTAGATTTGCAATGCATCGAAAAGAAGAGCGGTTTTGTTGGCCTGTTTATTGTCGCGTTGATCACTCACCTTTTATACCAGAGGTCATCGGTAACATTTACGAAAACCCCCAGTTATTAGAAAGCGGGGTGACGGCATGAACCCACTTCGAATAGAAATATCCAACATGGGGGCAGTAACCTATGCCGATCATGACCTGAACAATATCAGCCTGGCCGCAGTGGTAGGGGTTAACGGCTCCGGTAAAAGTACAACCTTCACTACTGCACCTACCTGGGTGCTATTTGGAACCACGAAAAACGCCTGCTCTGTAGACGACATGATAACCACCGGCAAGACGGATATGGGAGGAGCCCTGGAATTCGAGCACCGGGGAGAAATATACCGGGTTGTCCGGACCCGGAGTAAGAAAACCAAGGCCGGGAAATCAACCCTGGAGCTTTTCCGCCGCCAGAATGAGGATTGGGTTCCTGAGAGCGGAACCACCATCCCTGAAACCCAGGCCAGAATCAAGGAACTCCTGGGGCTGGATGCTGAGACATTTACCGCCAGCAGCATGATCCTGCAGGGCCGGGCCAACGAATTTACCGCTAAGCCCCCGGCGCAGCGCAAAGCTGTTTTACAGGATATCCTGGGCCTGGACATATACGATTGGCTCCAGGAGCGGGCCAAAAAGCAGTACCAGACCAAGGCCTCTGAATTAGAGCGGCTAAAAGGACAGCTTGCGCAGATAAAAGGCCAAATGAGAGAAACCCCAAAGGAAACCCTGCAGGCAGCCCTGACTGAAACACAATCTGCCATTGTCCTATATGAAGCAGAAATCGGAACACTTGAAAAACAAATGCAGGATGCCTTAACGAAGGTTGCCGAAATCCAGGCCAAACAAAACCGAGCCAAGGATTTGGATGAGCAGGCAGATATCCTTGTAGGGGAAATCACAGAACGGCAACAGCTTATCGAGCAGGAAAAAACTGTTATTACGGGGCAAGAAAAAATCCTGGCGCATGCAGATGAGATCCGCGAAAAGGCCGTCACATACGAGCAAATACGGAACCAGGTGGCCGATATCGAATCTAAGCGCACCATGATCCGAAACATTGCCAGTGAGGTCAGGGCCATGAAGGAAACAAGAGACTCACAGATGGCCAAGGCTGACCAACTATTACTGCAGATAACAGACCTGGAAAGATTATTGGAGCAGCGAGAATTCCTACAAAGAGACGCGCAATCCTATCAAATGGCCAAGGAACGCCTCCAGGAATTGGAGGCGCTGCGGGAAAGATACTCAGATCGTGATACCGACCTTCGAAAAGCCCAGGATAGATACGACCTGGTAAACAGGGAATGCAATTCTCAAATTAAAACCCTCGAGGACGAAATAACGCGCCTCAAAATCAAGGTGTCCATGCTGGAGAACGCAGGGTGCATAGACCCGGAACGGGCTGCATGCCGGTTTTTGGCAGATGCCCAGGAAGCCAGGAGGACATTACCGGACAGAGCGGCTTATCTGGAGCAATATAAGGCGGAGAGCGAACTGCAGTTAGAAAGGCTCCAGGCTGAGGTTAACGAGGCTCTGCGTACCCGGGCTGCAGTCGGCTATGACCACCAGGAGCATTCCAAGACGGCAGAATTAGCCCGAACCCTTAAGCCGTCAGTGGACAAGTTAAACCTGCTGGAATCCAAGGCCGAACTACTTAACACCCTTGAAAGCCAGCGCGATGAATGGCTGAGGGCTGCCCAAAACTCTGAAGCTCAAAGGCAGGAAAAACAAAAACTAATGGAGGCGCTAGATGCACAATTGGCCCAGCTCGAGGTAGCAGAAGCCCAGCTGCCGGAACTTAAAAAGTGGGCTGACCTACTGCCAAGGTTGAATAATACCCAGGCGGCCATAACAGCAGCTCAGATACGAATTAATGCATTGCTAACGGAAATAGACGCGCGAAATAGAGTAATCGAGGAAAAACGCCGGGAGGGTGAATCCATCAGAACCGAGCTTGCGCAAGCCGAGCAGATTAGCCCCGAGACGATTAAATCAGCTCTATCCGATGCAAGGGAGGTACTCAAGGCCGAACAGGCTCAAGCTGTACGCCTACAAGCGCAACTGGAAAAGGTGGAGGCGTGGGAGACTGAATACGCCGACATAACAGCCCAAATGGCCCCGCTATCAAAAGAAATCGTGCGCTGGCAAACTCTTATCCGGGCCTTTGGCCGCGATGGAGTACCGGCCATGATAATCGAATGCGCGGTACCGGAACTGGAGCGCATCGCTAACGAGATCCTCGGGCAAATGACCCGGGGACAAAACAGCCTATTCTTCAATACCCAGCGAGACAAAAAGGATGGCAAGGGGATCATCGAAACCCTGGACATCATGATTACCGACTGGGAATGCCCGGACGGCAGACCATACGAGACTTTTTCTGGGGGAGAGCAGCTCCGTATCGACTTTGCCCTGCGGTTTGCCCTGGCTGAACTTCTGGCCCGGCGGGCCGGTTCCCGGGTGGAGTGGTTGACAATTGACGAAGGACTTGGGAGCCAAGACCGGGAGCACCGGGAACTGGTTCTAGATGCCATCAAGAACGTGGCCGACCGGTTTAAAAAAGTAATCATGATTACCCATATCGAGGAAGCTCAGGGCTTCTTTGAAGAGCAAATTGTGCTCAGGAGGGAGGAACTGTTATGATGCGCGACGCGAGAGAGGTTTTGGAAATATGCAAACGGACGATTGGTCAATATGGTCTTACGGAAGTAGCCAAAATGTTAATTGAAGAAGGCCATTGGGCAGATAGTTGTCGCGCAGCCATTGTGCCCTTTATGGAATGTGCCGAAACCGCCCTCCCCGAGCTGGCCCAGCGGGTGATTGAGATGGAGAAAGAGAATGCCAAGCTCCGGGCAGTAGCGGAGGCCGGGAAAACATCTTTACGTCACTGCCTCCCTGAACCAAATGAAGATGAAGAGTATGTCGTTTGTGACGGCTATCCCGATGCCTGCCCTCAATGTGATGCGGGCAAATTACGGGAAGCCTTAATTGCCCTTACCGCCGCTGGATATGGGGGTGAGGAGTAATGCCTACCTGCCCACGTTGCAACCAGGAGCAAGACCGGCTTACGGATACGCCTCCCGGAGCACCCTGGCCCAGGGTATGCAAACCATGCGGGCAATTCCTCTGGCTGCAACATGACCGGGAGGCTGGGCTGGAGATACCAGCCGGCATGTCCAAAAAGCGGGCGCAAAAAAGCCAGCCTCGATATTTACCCACTGAGCGCCAGAAGAGAATAGCCCAAATTGCCCGCAGCATAGGGGCAAACGTTAACGAGGACGATGTCAAGAAGATATGTGAGGCAACGCGCATGGAACTGTCCATGCGCAAGTAAAGGAGGAGAGTTATGGAAAACATTCATGACCTTATATTGAAACTTTGGGATGGCACAGGCCGGGAAGGCACTAATCACCTATTATTTTGGCTGGAAATACACTCAGACTTTTTCCAGGCCCCGTGCTCCGCCAAGTTCCATTTAGCTGAACGGGGTGGACTGGCCCAACACAGCCTGAACGTTTACCGGAACCTACAGGTTCTAGCGCTGGCTGCAAAAATTTATGTCCCCGAGGATACCCTGATAATACTCGGCCTGGGTCATGACCTCTGCAAGGTGAACTTCTACGGAACCGAATACCGTAATGTCAAGAACGACAAAACCGGTCAGTGGGAAAGAAAACCGGTCTATGTGGTCAAGGACCAATATCCTTACGGGCACGGGGAAAAGAGCGTGGACATATTGACCCGCTTCATTCCCTTGAGCGATGAAGAGCGCCTAGCTATCCGCTGGCACATGGGGGGATGGACAGAAGGCGACTACTCCACTAGACAGGCTATGTCTGCAGCAGCAAGGATGACACCGCTGGTACCACTGCTCTGGATGGCTGACCTGCAGGCCTCATATATCACTGAAAACGAAAGGGGAGAAGAGTAATGCCAGGTTGGGAAATGAATGATCCGCTGGACCTAAAGGCTATGGGTATTGAAAAGGAATTCCAGCGGGAATATCGCCGGGTGATAGCAGCCCTGGATAAAGGAGAAAAGGGCAGCATCACCATGAAACTGGAAATCAAGCGCGACAAAGACATGGAAACGATGGTGGACCTATCCTCATCTATTACTTCCACGGTACCGGCCCGCAAGCGCAAGACCATGGGCAGGCTAGCAGAAGGTGGCATTTGCATTGAAGCCATCCAAGACCCCGTGTCTAATTTAGTGCTATTTAACAACGAAAGAGGTGCTGAGAATGACGGATAACATCAACATGGAGGTAGAGCCGGCAGAAGGAACGTTGTTTATAAAGTACCAGGAGCCCACGGAGTACATACCCAGGGGCGCCAACTACAGGCTCCGGAGTACCCAGGCAGTTATCGACCTGATCAACAAGCGTGGATCGGTTGAGAATACCCAGATATTCTATCTCGACACCGAAAGCGCCCGGGTGGAAGTAATCCTTGATGATACGATTATGGACCGGGAGAAAGATCTGGCCACCTATGCCTTTGAACATAGCGACCTGTTTAAGGAATGGGAAAGTGTTCTTGGCGGATGGATAGACCAAAAAGAGTTTATCGATTTCCTAAAGCGCCGGGACTCCCAGGATGAATTTCCAGACGTGGTGAGTATTTTGGCCTCGGTTCAGCAGCTTAAAATGGCGACCGAGATTACCGGGGACTACTCATATGACGACCGCAATAATTATACCTTTGCCTATAAGGTCCGGGACATGGAGGGAACCACCAGGCTGCCCAACTCATTTATAATCAACATTCCCCTGCTTAATGAGTCCGACCTTATTGTTGAGTTGGAAATGGAGCTTGAGGTAGGAAAACCCAAAGAACCCGGCGTTAAACCCGGCTTTAAAATTACTTGCCCCAAATTGCCTCGGTATCTTAAGCGGGCTATTAACTACGAGATAGACGACCTCAAAACAGCACTGCCAGATTACAACATCATGGCCGGAAGCATCAAATAAGCGGCTTTACTTAACGCATGCTAAGAGCTATGTTGTGACACAACGCCTGCGGGGGCCGCAACCCTCGCAGGAATAATCCTAAAAGGGGTAGATATGGTGGCAAGGACAAGAAATATAAAACCTGGGTTCTTTCTAAATGACCAGCTGGCAACAATAGAGCCTTTAGGTAGGTTGCTTTTTGCCGGCCTATGGACGCTGGCAGACAGAGAAGGTAGATTGGATGATCGACCCAAAAGGATTAAGGCCGAAATATTACCCTATGATGACTGCGATGTTGATTCGCTACTCGCTGCATTAGAGGGTGCCGGATTTATTGTTCGATATACTATAGCTGAGCAAAATTACATCCAAATAATAAACTTTAAAAAGCACCAAAACCCGCATCCCCGCGAAGTAGCGAGTATAATCCCGGCGCGTCCATGCCCAGGCAATACCCAGGATATGCCCAGCAACATACAAGACAATGCCCTGCAACAGTCCGGCAATGCTATTCCTTCTATTCCTTCAGGATCTTCTATTCCTTCTGAAAACATATATAGTCTTTCTGCCCACAAAGTTTTTACCGCCTGGAATAGCCAGGGCATTATTGCGCATCAAGAACTCACTCCTGATATAGCCAAGGCTATTGAGGCTGCAGTACAAACGCATGGCATCGAGAAGATACTGCTGTCCATTGAACGATACGCGCAAATCTACAAAGATGCTAATTACTTTTTTAGCTATAAATGGTCGCTGCTTAAATTTCTTAAGCAAAAAAATGCGCTTCCAGATTTCCTCAATGGCGGTTGTAAGTGGGAGGATTATGTTTCGAGGTCAAGGGACGGACCTGGTGGAGCACAAACCAATAAAACTGGGGAGGAAGGTGAAAACATTGACTGGGGATTTCAAAAGACTTAAGGCGTGTTGGGAGTATTTTAACTCTCCACGGAGGCTGCAAGGGGCATCATTTGATAACTTTGTGCCTAAAACAAAGCAACAGCAGGCGGCTCTGGAAACCTGCCAGGCATACGACATAGAAAAAATGCAAACCGGCCAAGGTTTATATTTGGTCGGTACATATGGGACCGGGAAATCCCATCTTAGCGTGGCTCTTGTCCGGCAGTTACTCGAAACCAATATTGACCTATTTGGGGTACGGGACAACAACAAGGGCATATATGATCCCGAAAGACCCGAATACCGAGGCCTATACTGCTCCTTTTTCTCTGTAGTTGAACTCCTGGACGCATGGAGACCCGGGAGCGATGCTAAGAAACAGCAGGGGGATATGTTGTTCCATAGGGCCAAGACCGATGACCTGGTGGTCCTGGACGACATAGGCGCGGAGAAGGCCTCGGAGTGGACCGGAGATAGGCTGTATGCCGTGGTAGATGCCCGGTACAGAATGCAGCGGGCCACCATATTCACGTCCAACTGCACCGAAAAAGAGCTCATGGACACCGGTTATGGCCGCATAGTATCACGCATTTACGAAATGACCGAAGCGGTGCCAGTCCTGGGGCCGGATCATCGGAGGAAGAGAGCATGAAAAAGTTTGTATCAGTTTCAGGAGGCAAAGATAGCACGGCGACAGCACTTCTGCTATGGGAACGGGGAGAGAATTTTGAGCTTATCTGGGCTGATACGGGGGCAGAATTACCGGAGAATTATTGGATAGTACCGAGGCTGGCACAGCTAGTGCAGAAACCACTTCATGTTGTGAGTAATGGGACGTTTTTTCAGTGGCTTCAGTATCAGGGATATTTTCTACCTGGGGCAAGGCTGAAGTGGTGTACTCGAATTTTAAAACAAGAGCCAATGGATCATTATTTGGCAAAGTTAGAAATACCAATTGAGGTAAACCAGGGCATTAGAGCAGATGAACCGAAGCGGGTTAGGAGCAACAATATATATCGGCCAGGGTGCAAGAATTTATGTTCACGATATCCGCTTTATGAGGCTGGTTTTGGGAAGAAGGAAGTTATTGATATATGCCTCAAATATGACTTACTGAACCCCGTATATGCATGGCGCAGCAGCGTTTCATGTTTTTGTTGTCCATTACAGCGCAAAGGCGATTGGCAAGGACTTTTAAGACACTACCCCAATCTATTCGCGGTAGCCGAAGAATGGGAACGGCAAAGCATAGCAACAAGCGCATATTACGGAAGAAGTCATTATACATGGAATAATGAATACGCACTCGAAGAGCTCCGCAAATGGGGGGGGCGAGACCCTTCCCGACATACAAAGGCGCAGCTTAGAAAACAAGCATATGCGCTACATAATTTGTGCAATGGAACGCTATGGAGCTGCCCTGAACTAAAGGAGGCCGACTATGACCCTAAGCGATCAGGTAGCTGAACTAGAAAGAGAAGCCCAGCGCCTATCCCGGCTGGTAGACGCCATGGGAGAGGAACTGGAAACCCTGAAACAGAGGGAGCAGGCAAAGGACCGCCTGATAGACTTGGTAGAGACAGACATTCTCTGGCAAGAACAGAACCTGGCCAGAATGGCCGGGAATAAGAGCGAGCGGATGAAGGAGATTGTGGCCGCTTACAGGGCGGTAAGGCCGAAGGAGGGGGAATAGTGAAAGAGATTAAGTTTCGTGGCAAGCGAATTAATGATAAGGAATGGGTTGAGGGATTTGTTTCAGTCCATACCATTTGCGGAGAAAAAACTTATCTTGCCACTGTAATAAATGTGAAGCCGCAAAAAATCTACGACGTAGAAAGCCATGAGGTTGACCCCGCCACCGTTGGGCAGTACACCGGGCTTAAAGACAAGAACGGGGTGGAAATTTACGAGGGGGATATCGTAAACACCTGGATTGAAGGCACGATTATTATTGATGGTGTAACGACCAAGGGCTATTCACATGAGCTTATGACGGTTGAATTTGTTACCACTAATGAGCGACTGGGACGCTTTGTTGTTATTGATAGCCTTGGTTCGGAGTGGAGCGGATTTAGCAACACTGCCATTGAAGTTATCGGAAACCTTCACGATAACCCCGACCTGCTGGAAGGGGGTACTTCCAATGCAGACTAACCGCATTACCCAGCACTACCGGAACCGCTACCACCGGGTGGAGCCTATCTGTCCGGTTGCAAGACCCCGCTACAATGATGATGCAGAACAGGCCGAATACCTGCGCCGGTGGACAGAGAAGCGAAAGCAGCGGCAACGGCTACAGGTAGTACCACGGACTGAGACCCGGGAAGAAATAGAGATGTACAAACTGGAAGTAAAAATCATGGACTGGGTCGGGAGGATAACCGGGGTAGTAGCCGCGATACTGTTTATTTGGTTCATTGGCGCTGTTATAACGGCAATTAGAGCGGGGTGGTAGGGATGGAAATACCGGCAATAACTATATGGCAACCCTGGGCCTCTCTTCTGGCCTGCGGTGCTAAGAGATACGAAACCAGGGGATGGGAAACAAAGTATAGGGGGCCAATTGCGATTCACGCGGCTGCGAAAAAGCCGCCAAGGCAGAAAGAACTCCCGTGGAAAGTTTTAGATGCGATAATAAACGCCATTACAGAGGCATTCGGGCACTGGAGTCGTAACTGGGACAATATCCCTCTTGGAAGCATCATCGCAGTGGCAGAACTAACGGAGTGCTGGAAGATAACCGACAACGGACATACCGTTGGTAGCGACAAGGCCGCACGCATAGAAGGCGGCAAATATGGTGGCAGGGTAAACATTATCGAGGGCGATGAAATATTATTTGGGGATTGGACTCCGGGGCGCTATGCATGGGAGTTGGCTAATATTAATATGCTGCCGAAGCCAATACCGGCAAAGGGCAAACAAGGGCTATGGCGATGGGAAGTGCCGGAAGGGGTGAAGCTATGAACCGAACCAAGATAGAGTATGCGGATTATACGTGGAATCCGGTTACTGGCTGTCTGCATGGCTGCGAGTTTTGCTATGCTCGCAGAATTGATAAACGATTTGGCGACGGTAGTTTCACCCCGACATTCCACCCTGAACGGTTACAGGAACCTTTAAAGGTTAAGAAGCCTAGCAGGATATTCGTTGGTAGTATGGCGGATCTGTTTGGGGATTGGTGTTGGAAAATCGAAATGGGAGGCCATGTTACCCGTGATTACGTTATGGACTGTATTTTTGAGACTATAGAACAATGCCCCCAGCATACCTTCATATTCCTAACCAAAAATCCGCGCGGTATGCAGGGGTTTGACTTCCCGGACACTTGCTGGTGCGGGACAAGTGTTGAGAGCCAGGACAAAATGACTGAGCGGACAAGGGAACTTTTGAAGGTAAACTGTAAGACGCTCTGGCTATCACTTGAGCCCCTTTTAAGCGGCATTGCCTTCGGTAGGCTGGCAATTATAAACTGCCCTGCCTGCGGCGATGGCCCCAGGTGGACCAGTAATCCGTACCCGTACCAGTGCTATAAGTGCGACCAGATGCAGGTCATTGAATCAAAAATTAGTTGGATAGTTATCGGCGCACAGACCGGACCTGGTGCAAAAAAACCCGAACGGGATTGGATAGAGAGCATCATTTGGCAGGCCAGGGGCGCAAAAGTACCCGTATTCGTGAAAGATAACTGTCAATGGCCGGAAGCGATAAGGGAATATCCGGGGGTGATGGCGTGAGCAAAACAAGAGAAATCATAGTAGACAACTTTGCCGGCGGCGGCGGAGCCAGCACCGGGATTCGTATGGCTACAGGATTTGATGTTGATGTTGCAATTAACCATGATCCGGCTGCAATAGCGATGCACATTACCAACCACCCAGGTACAGCGCATTACTGTGAATCCGTTAATCGCTATTTATAACAAACCAATGGACTACCCCAATAACATTGTAGCAAGATTATGGACCACCGGGTCTGGTGGGTTACGGCCATTACCCTATATCGTGCTCAAAGACACTTTGGAGGAGATAAGGGCTGCAGTACCATCTGGCATGGTGAGGTTTGACCGCGATGTACGAGATGATCCGGTATTAGTTGAAACCTGGATCTAAATTGTTTGGCGGGAGGGATTGTCATGGGCCGCAAAAAGCGCAGATGGAGAGGGATAAGAAAGTATCGCCCTGGTATAGGCCAGCGCCGGGATTGGGTACCTAGCAGAAGAATACGGCCGGGACGCACTATATTGGCTGCCTGGTATGAACCAAAAAGAGAGGAGGAATTGGCATGAAGAAGGCAACAGGAATGGTTAGGAAGGTCGATGAACTCGGGAGGGTTACAATCCCCAAGGAAATTAGAGACGTAATGAGCATAAAAGAAAAGGACCCAATGGAAATCTTTGTTACTGATGGCAACATCATCTTAAGAAAATACGAACCCGGCTGTATATTTTGCGGCCAACTGAACGACGTAACCATTTGCAAGGGCAAACATATCTACCAAGAATGTGCAGCTGAAATGATAAAATGCGCAGGGTAATAATAATCACCCTGCTGGCCGTGGTCCTGGTTATGGTCCTGCCACTTGAGGCAGGCCAGGCCAGGAAGCCGCTACCGAAGAAACCCAGCCGGGGTACCAGCATAAAAACAGTGGTGGTCGAGGCAACCGCCTATACCTGGACTGGAAACAAAACTGCCACCGGTACCTGGCCCAAGGTTGGCACCATAGCGGTTGACCCAGAGGTGATTCCGATGGGAACCCGTCTTTATGTCGAAGGGTACGGCTGGGGGATAGCTGCAGATACCGGCGAGTTGTAATCAGATTGGAGGGTTGAAGATGGCAGACCTTAAGCAAACAGTAAATGAACTACCGTGTCCTGACACGGTCAATTTAGAAACAGGCAGAAAACGTACTGCCCGGGGCCGGGTAATAGAAAACAACGAGAGGTTTATTTTAATTAAGACCCGGAACTATTGCGACACCATATTAAAGGCGTCCCTTATAGACGGAGAAAGCACCGTGGGGCGGCTATTATAGAGGGGAGGTTAACCGGAATGAACGAGACAGCGGAACTATACGAGGTCAAATATAAAACAACCGCCAGAAACGGCAATGTAACGACCAAAAAGGCATATGTAATCGGTGAAAATACCGAAGAGGCCAAGGCCAAAATAAAGCGGATGCGCCGCGGAGTAGCGATAGAAATTCTGGAGGTAAAAAAGTTATGAGAAGCCAGGCTAACCGGGGTAAGGCTCTGGAGGAACTGATTATAATTCGGAACCAGCTATACGAGAGGGACGGAATCGCGGTAATACATAAGGTTCCGACCGAGTGGTTACCCCTGCGGGATCGCACCGGAAAAATATATTCTGCCAAGGTCGAGCGGAAGGCCGCGGTGGACTTCCTGGGAAACTACCAGGGGAGGCCGATTGCTTTCGATGCTAAGCACACCATGGATAAACGCATACAATGGAGCCGCCTGGAACCGCACCAGTGGGAATTCCTGCTGAAGTGGGAAAGATGCGGTGGCCTGGCCTTCGTTTTGGTTGGCTGGGACATGAAGCAGTTTTTTGTGATACCGATCCAGGATTGGGGGCGGGAAGGAAAATCCCTACTGCTTACAGAGGCGCAACTGATATCGGCAAGGGGAGGGCTGCCGGATTATCTGGCAGCGGTAAGTGTGTAGTGTGTTAATTAAGCGATACAAGGAGGTTTTATGGTGAGTGATTTTTTAGAAGGTGGAAAACTTGATACCCATGTCGTTTTAAAATGGGATGACATTAATAGATATCTGAACGGTAGGGGTAAAGACGATTTAAACGAATGCATCGAGGCGGTATTAGACGGCAGGAGAATGGGAGGAAAACCCGACAACACATACCTAGTTATTAATACCGATGAACCCTATGCCCCCGAAATAGTCGAAATCCTAAAACGCAACGGGCACTGGGGCTAGCTGCACGTTCCAAAGATTACGTAAAGGGGGTCACAAAATGCGGATAGATACTGAAAGATACAGAAAAAACGCTTGCCCCAAATGCCCGAAATTTACGGGGGAAAAACCGGTATTCGGAAAATGCATGGGGCACTATGACGACATATATGATTGTGTACGGCGAAAATTGTTTCACCGGGAACCCCCAGCGGCAGGAAAAATAAGTAAGTCTTGAATGGTGCATAATAAGCGACTTAGTAAGGCTAATTGGGCAATAAACAAAAACTCGAAGGGGGATATCATTTGTGCCGGGAGGGGTAGCTGTGAGAATTGAGGACAGAACATTCGAATGGTCAATGGACATGGTGGGGTGGCTGCTGTATAACTATCCCCTTATAGCAGATATGTACCAGCGGATGGAGCCATCAATAACAGCCAAATATGTGGATATCCCCCTTACCCTTAGTATTGCTGGGGGGAGCTGCAAGGTGGTGAAAGTTGCAATCGAACGGGCCGCTGTGTCCTCCGTCCTGGATGCTGTTGGTCGGGCAATTGCAACCATGCACCCGGAGCAGCGCAGAATCCATCGTCTGAAATACCGGGAAGGGCTAACAAACAAGGATATCCAGCGAAAGATGAATGTGTCGCGAAGTACCATTGACAGGCGCGTATCGGAAATTAAGGCCATGGTCGCGCGGGAGTTGGCCCTGGTACCGGATGACATGAGCGAGCAGTTTTGGAAGAAGATAGACGAGTGGAATGAGAGGGGCTGAATAGATGATGTGCCGGTATTGCGGTAAGGAAATCCTGGGCCAGCCCTATGTGGTTGGACCTAAACGTTTAGGAATGACATGGTGCTCCTCGGAGTGTTTGGGGAAAGCGACCAGGTGCAAAAATGAGGTAACATTGGCACACCCAAGCTGGCAAATATAGCCAGACAGAAACATATTACGCAAACCAAGCATGTGATACATTTAAGGCGCACGGCACAAGCAGATTTGAAGCAAGGGGGTATTGCGGCGGTGAAGCAAACCCCTTAAAATGCGAGGCAGGGAAAGTGCGCAAAAATTGAAAACCTTAGGAGAGGGGTTCGCGGGCTGCAGACTGCGGACCCCGTAGCATTTAGAAAGCAGCTCTGGGAAACCGGGGGCTTCAAGTGCCTTGGAACTCCTTCTTTGTGGTAAAATTAAGAAAAACAGAAGGGGGATATCAATATGGGTGAAAGACCACCAACACCGCCACCAAGGCCAACGCCAACACCGAAGCCATCGCCGTCAAGACCAGCGATTGAAAGAAATACGGGACATATGCCGCCTCCTAAACACAATCCACCTCCTCCCCCCAAGAAATGAGGCGTAGAGTGTGGATAACGTAGCACAATTAATTAAAGAAATACCAACGCTGGTAATATACGTAGCTCCGGGATATTTGTTTATCTGGATGATCTGGCATGTAACGTCGTGGAAGGAACAGAGTGACAACCACCTAGTATTTAAAAGTATAGTTATCAGCTATTTATTTATAGCAATTTGCGATATGGTTACTGGCCAAAAAACAACTGAATGCATTAGCTTAAAAATTGCCATAATTATTGCTTCGTTGATCACGGGATATATTGTTGGGTTGTTATTACGAAAGGATTGGCTGTGGAATGCGTTAAATTATATCGGAATTAGTCAAACCGGAACATATTTCTTTAGTGACATTGCGGATAAAAAATATGGCATATGGGCTACTGTTTACGTGCCTAACGACAAGGTTATATATGTAGGTCAGTTTTTAAAATGGGAAGAAAGAGATGATTCCGAAAATAGCTATTTGGTTTTATCCAAGTATGTCCAGTATAGCTATGATGGTGCTGAGGAAGTTAACCATAGAGAGGATAAAAACTACCATGCCCTAATTAATAGCAGGGATATCAGCAGAATAGAGCTGGATTACGATGAAAGAAGCCTAAAGCTATATTAATTTAATTAATGACTGCCCCTTCGGGGGCTTTTTTATTTTGGGGGAAAAATCAATGCTGATAAGGCAGGCCCGGATAGCAGCTATAAACCTGGATAATGCTCGCCTGGCCATTAGGGACAAGTACGGCCACGGACGCTTATATATTCGCGAGTGCAATATACAGCCATTTCCAGGCCTTACCTGGTATGAATTCTGTATAGAACTGGACGACCAAGACAAAGGGGGAGAAAACCATGCAGGAAATAGAGGGGATTCCTGTATACTGCGCGATTGACAAGGTTGAGGACATAGAAAAAGTGACCCCGAACCCGCGTAACCCGAACACTCACAACGACCGACAGATAGAACTGCTGGCCAAGATTATCAAGGCCCAGGGATGGCGGGCACCGGTCACGGTCTCCACCAGGTCGGGCTATATCGTCCGCGGTCATGGCCGGCTGATGGCGGCCCGGAAGCTGGGGCTGTCTCAGGTACCGGTTGACTACCAGGACTATGCCAACGAGGCCGAGGAGTGGGCTGATCTTATAGCCGACAACCGGATTGCGGAACTGTCGGAGTGGGACCTGCCGGCGCTTAAAGACATCCTGGAGGAGATTGACACTGGGGCAATAGATATGGACTTGACCGGGTTTGATGCGGACGAGGTGGAAAAGCTGATGACCCAGTTTAGGGTAGATGCTCAAGAAGACGACTTCGATGCTGAGGCTGAGGCCAAGAAAATCACCGAACCCACCACAAAGCCCGGCGATATATGGCAACTAGGGCGGCACAGGTTGGTGTGCGGGGATGCTGCCCTGCAGTTCGATATGGAAAGGCTCATGGATGGCAAGAAAGCGGATATGCTCTTTACCGACCCGCCTTACAATGTCTACTATGAGGGTAATTATATTCAGAGCGGTAAAATACTCAAAAAGCAAGAAAAGATATGGAGCGGCGGTATTGAGAACGACAACCTGAATAATTTTGGGGAATGGCTATGTACGGTTTACGCAAACATCGATAAATTCCTGGCAACCGGGTGCGCAATATATATTTGGCATCTCTCCGGCGAAGATTGTAAATACTTTTGGGAAGCCTGGCCTTATAGCAAATGGCATTTCCAAGTTGACATTGTCTGGAACAAATTGAGTTTAGTTATTAACAGATGGGATTACAAACCGCAGCATGAATCGTGCATGTACGGATGGAAGGACAAGAACAGGAAATGGGCAGGACCAGCCAACGAGCCAACTATCTGGGACGTTCCAAGGCAGCAAGGAAAATCAGGTGAGAAAAGGCGGCGGCATCCCACCCAAAAACCCATTGCCCTGGCGAATAGGGCGATAAAGAATCACAGCGTGGGATTGGTTCTCGATTGTTTTGCCGGCTCCGGTTCCACACTAATAGCCTGTGAGCAGTTAAACCGTATCTGCTACATGATGGAGATTGATCCAGTATATTGTGACGTAATAATCAAACGCTGGGAGAAGTTTACCTGTAAGAAGGCCGTGTTAGTAGGTGAGGGTAATGATACAAATTAGGGGAAGTCAAAAGGTAGCGGAGCGCCGGGAGAAGGTACTCCGCTTATATTTTGTCCGGCAGTGGACGCAGAAGGATATTGCTAAAGCCCTGGGGGTAACCAGAAGTACAGTTGACCGGGATATCCATTACCTGCGCGAATACGGTCATGCCATTGGAGGAGACCTGATATCCCGGAGCATAGAGAACACAGCTTTTGAGCTGCAGGAGAAATACGAGGAGAGACAGCGCCTCCGCTGGCAGGAATACAGCAATGCCCCGGGCAAGCAGAAGGCCATAATACTTAACGACATAGCCTTCGATGAGGAACGCCACCTGAAAATGATGCAATCTCTGGGGGTAGTTACAAAGGCCCCCGAGAAGGTAGACCTCGCGGTAAACACCTGGCTTGACATCATGAAAAAAGCGGCAGAGGAAGATGATGCCGATGCCCAGCCATAAACAAACGGTAAACCTGGCGCAGCGCAAGCCGGAATGGTTCTGGCGGGAAGTCCTCGGGGTTAGACCCTGGGCCAGACAGGTGGAGATCCTTAATTCAGCATGGAATAACAATAAGACTGCAGTCCGGTCCTGCCACGGCATAGGAAAATCATATTCAGCTGCCCGGATTGGGTTGGCCTTCCTTGCAACACACGAAGATTCGGTCGTGGTAACAACGGCCCCCACCGGTCGCCAGGTTAAAATGATACTCTGGCAGGAATGGCGGAAAGCGGCCAGTACTGCCAAGATGCCTATAGGTGGGGAAGTATTTCAGACCTTCCACCGCATGGGAGATGGTTGGTTTGCCTTTGGGTTTGCCACTGATATCCCAGACAATTTCCAGGGGATTCATGCCAAACACCTATTAATCATTGTTGATGAAGCCGCCGGCATGGCTGCAAATATATGGGAGGCCATAGAGAGCCTGGCTACATCAGCAAGTGCACACATTTTAGCCATAGGAAACCCTACGGACCCCAACTCGTTTTTTGCCAGCATGTTTAAGGATCCGGACGTCAAGAAGATCCATGTATCTGCTTTCGACACACCTAACTTTACGACATTCGGCATAACCGAACAGGATATAGCAGATGGAATCTGGCAGGAGAAGATTACAGAGGAACTCCCTTACCCAGAACTGATAACGCCGGCCTGGGTAGCCGAGCGGTACCGGAAGTGGGGACCGGATTCCCCGATGTATATTGCCCGCGTCCTGGGTAACTTCCCAGAGACCGGGGACAATACCCTTATTCCGCTATCCTGGGTAGAGGCAGCCATGGAACGCTGGCATGATATGCCGGAAGGTACCCCTCGGGAAATAGGCGGAGACATTGCTCGTTACGGTTCTGATGAAAGCGTGGCAGCCGTCCGGGCGGGGGCCAAGTGCGTAGTGCTGGAAGCCTGGCGCAAACAGGACCTGATGTATACCACCGGGCGGTTTAAGGCTATGTTGGCCGACACCGGGGCCAGTGTGGCGAAGATAGACGCTATTGGTTACGGGGCCGGGGTAGTTGACCGGTTAAAAGAGCTTAAGGTAAATGCAGTTGGAATTGAAGTGTCCCGGGCACCCAAAAATAAAGAGAAATTTTACGACCTGACCACTGAGTACTGGTGGGCCTTGCGGGAAAGACTGGACCCTGCTAATGCACCTGATCCAATCGGGTTGCCACCGGATGAAGAATTGATGGCGCAGCTATCGTCCCGGAGGTACACCTACACCAGCCGGGGGCAGATCAGGATAGAACCAAAGAATGACATGAAAAAGCGAGGGCTACCGAGCCCAGACCGGGCGGATGCGGTAGCCCTCGCTTTTGCACCAACACCAGCCAAAAAGGTATTAGGGAAGGTGATTACTGGATGAGGATATATTACGGAGGTTGTGACAGGCCCAATGCCATCCGCACATTAATAAAAAGCGGCGTGCGGAGGGCATTGGTAAGCTTTGCCTCTCCTCCAAGCGAACAATGCTGGAAGTTACTTAGAGAACATGGCTTTACGGTAATGGCCGACTCCGGGGCATTTTCCGCATGGAAGGCTGGTCTAGAGATTGATATAAACGAATACGCCCAATGGCTACAGGAGGCAAAGCCGAATATATACTTTAATCTTGACGTGGTTGGCGAACCTGTTGCCACGGCAAATAATCAAGCCTGGTTAGAGAAAAAGGGGCTCAGTCCTATTCCGGTTTTTCACTATGGAGAGGGCTTTGGAATATTGGCCAAGATGGTTCTGAAGTATCCACTTGTGGGACTGGGCGGAACAGTGGGCTTAAGGCGAAGTTTAAAATACACCTGGTTTTCGGCTATTTTCAGCGCATTTCCCGAGGGGAGATTCCATGCCCTTGGGTTAACTGAACGGGAAATGCTCGCTAGTTTCCCGTTTATCACTGCAGATAGCACATGGTGGCTGTATCGGTATAGAGACAAACAGGCCAGGCTTTCTGATGGCGATAACCAGCAAGAACGATTAGCACGGATTCGCTGGCTAGAAACAGTATGTCTTAGATTCGAGCAGCCAGTTTTACAGGGGGCGATGTTTATATGAGCCAAACTAAAACACTAACCAAAGCAATAACAATGCAGGCCGGCACCAGGAAGGCCATGGGCGGCTCCAAACAGATGCCCGCCGATCCGTTTGGTCGTATGTATGGTGAATATGGCCTGGTCAAACCCATATATCCCTTTGACCGTCTCATGGAGCTGAAGGAGAGCAACCCCATTCACTCTGCCTGCATCGACGCCAAGGCCGATGATATTGCGGGCCTGGGCTGGCAATGGGTGACAAAAGACGGCGACGAAGAGCCTGATCCAAAAATCAAGGACGAGATAGAGGCCATGCTGGAAACCTGCAATGCGTCAATGTCTTTCCAGGAAATCCTGCGGGCCATGTGGGAGGATTACGAGATACTTAAGTGGTGCGCCATGGAAGTGGTGTTCGATGGGCGCGGATTACCGGTTGAATTGTACCATGTACCGGCGCACACACTTCGAGCCCATAAGGACGGAAAGAGATTTGCGCAATATGTCAGCGGCAAGCTCCGCTGGTTCAAGCACATACTGGATGAGCAGGAATACGATATGGACACCGGGGAACCCGGGGAGGGACTCCCGGAGGAGAAGAAGGCTGGCAGCCTCCTGGTAATCAAAAAACCGGGCGGGCGCTCCGCTTTCTATGGAATCCCCGAGTATATAGCTGCCCTGGGGGCCATCGTTGGCAGCCAGGCGGCCAGGGATTTTAATATTGGGTTTTTCACGGACCGGACAATCCCGGACAGCATGCTTATAGTTGAGGGGGCGGATGTAGCCCCTGATGTGGCAAGGGATCTGATGGCCTTTTTCTCCGGCAGCAAGGGGCAGCACAACAAGCTGGCTATATTGCCCATACCTTCTGAGGCGGACGGAGTTAAGGCGAGGCTGGAGAAACTGACCTCGGATATGAAGGATGCCAGCTTCCGGGGCTACCGACAGGATAATGCTCTGGAGATATGCATAGCTCACCGGGTGCCGCCATATAGGATAGGTTGGCCGGTTACCGGCTCCTTAAGCGGAACGACAGCCCAAGAAATGACCGAGATATATAAGCGGTCAGTTGTAGAACCGGGGCAAGAGATATTGGAACACCGGCTAAATGCCCATTTCTTTTCTTTCTGGGAGTTACAAGGGTGGAAGTGGAAGCTGAATGATATTGATACCGAAGATGAGATGACCGATCTGGATTATGCCATCAAGGCTACTACTAATCGACTAATGAACCTCAACGAGGGACGGAGCATTATAGGCATGGCCCCTTATCCGAAAGAATTAGAGGCCGAGGGAAACAAATTCTTCCACCCGAGTGGGGAAGAGGTCGGAGCGGAACCACTGCAGCCTTCACAAAAACCGGGAGGATCGCCACAGGGGCCGCCTGTTGCGCCACAAGGTCCGAAGGGGGGCGGCCAGAAGCAAAGCCCTACAGAGCAGTTTAACAAGGCTGCAAAGACTGAAACAGAGGATGACGAATTCTGGACCGATTGGGTTGGCGTCCACCACCAGCAGGAAGTAAAACTCCAGAAAGCGGTGGCGGATTTTTTCGAGCCCAGGCGGAGCGAATAATCGGGGCGCTTCCGCCGCAAGAGCAAATCGTGCATATCCACGAAATGGTGCAACCGATTAAAAAGGCCTGGTTCGATGGCATAATAGACCCCCTGGCCGAGCAACAACAATTCATTGACAAGGTCCTTCCTATACTGGAAGAAACCTTTATTATGTTTGCGGAAATGTACCTGGAAGGTTGGGACCCGGAGATAGACCCTATAGACGAAGCGTTCCGAGCCTGGATCGAAGAACACGCCTTTGAACTGGCCAAGGGAATAAATGAAACCACCACCCAAGCCTTGCGCAGGCAGTTGGATGAGGCCTGGGAAACGGAAGGGGTAGAGGACATCGCCCGGAGGATTCGTGAGGTTATGGATCAGGCTAGCCGGTACCGGAGCTTCATGATTGCCAGGACGGAGACCACCAACGCGGCTAATATGGGCAGCTTATCAGCGGCCAAAAGGGCGGGGGTAGCAACCAAGACCTGGTACTGTGCTCTGGACGAGAGGGTGTGCCCGAGCTGCTTTGCCCTACACGGCATGACCATAGGGATTGATGAGGTGTTCCCTGGGGATATCCTGGGGCCAAGCCTCCATCCTAATTGTCGTTGTTGTCTCATTTTTTCGGTCTTATAAGGATTTTGGCGTCACGTTCAGTTCCCCCAGCAACAACGGAACCAGCGCCCCAAATGATCTGATTTGAATTGTACCAACGGAAACACCATATTCGTCTGCAAGAGACTGAAATGGTCGCCCTTTATTATATTCGCTAACAAAATAATCTGGGTCCTGCGGGAGCCACCTAACCGATTAAATCACCTCAATAAAACATTTGTTCTATTATAACATAAATTGCAGATGTACGCTCTTATGCAACTACGAGGAGGAATAAGCACAAATGCGCTTTAATGAGGCCTTAAAACAAATAGATAAAAACAAAAACATCATATTGAAGCACATGCCAGGGAACCGCAGTCCCAAGGAACATATTCCCTACAAAGACCGCGATGTTGGCTGGATTAAAAAATATGCTGAGTTACAGAAAGCCACAGAGACTGACATCTCAAAGTACCTGGACATGGCCCAAATCATGAAGTTTAATCCGTATCATGATCAGCGTGGCCGGTTTTCGAGTGCAGGAGGAGCACACTCTGTTCATACGAGGGCTGGGGAAAGATTTGGCACAGCTCTGGCTATGCAGCATCACGGGCACAAGATATCTCAGGAGGATCTAAAATCTCAAATAGCATATATGCGCGAGCATAAAGGCAGCTTGGCCGGATGGGAGTCCCCGTCTCACTCTGCCAAAAAAGCCAGGGAGACCGCACAGGCAAAAGCTATGGCTGAGGTTAAGGATAGCATCGGCAGTACGGTCAAAAAGACCCACAGCATGAAGCGCAGACACCTGGAAGAAATGGCAGCAAAAGCAGGAATAGCGACCCCAGAAAAGATGAGCAAGGCAGCCCTGGCCTATCACTTGCACGAAAAGACTGGCAAGGGAATCCTGCCCGATGGAACAAAAGAACCAAAAAGCATGGCCGAGCTTGACAAAATGAGCCCGGTTGATAAATATGCTTTGCTGCGCAAGCATGCGGGAGGCGAACTATCTCCGGAAAAATTGTCCCCTGCGGCTGCGGATAGATTTTTGCAGGAAAAATACAGCCTGGCTGATAAAGCCAAGATGGTCCCTAAACTGGATATAAAGGCCACAATGGCAGCTATTAAGCCCGAGGCGAGTTGGCTGGAACGCCAAAAAGGAGAGGCGGAACGAAAAATCGAAAGACATGCAAGAGAGCACGGGATGTCAGCAGATCAATATTTAGAGGCATCGGCAGCTAAAATTAAAGAACTAGTTAAGGATGCAGAGTTTAAGATTAGAATTGATGGCAATATCCTGGGAGATAAGATTGTAAATCCCACGAGCGATGGATATTTTAAGAATCAGCATGCAACGAAAAAATCTGGAGGAGCATTATCCCCTGGCCCGGAAGGTGCTAGGGCATATGCCGAGCAGACTATGTTTAGTATAGACAGGAATGCCAGTTGGAAAGAACATCCTGTTTATGGGTATCTGACAGGAACGGGGGATTCAGGAAGCCACGTATGGTATGGTACCGAACACGGCGGCCCTCAAGTGTGCGTAACACTGAAACCATCTGTTAAGGAACAAGCGACAATAACATTTGGTGATAGTCTTGGTAGAGGTTATGTGCCATTTAAGGCAACATCTATTGATAAGAGCAGCTACTTGGCGCTATCTCCACATTCGGACCGCGACCCCTTAAAAGCCAAAAAGATAGGTGACCTGCGGTCAGGAGCATATGTAGAAGCTCAGTATCATGGCGGTATTACGCGGGACGATATCGCTCATGTTTCCTTACTTGGCTCAAGAACGAGAAATAGCGAATTAACTAAAATGCTAGATCAGGCAGGTATTCCATGGAGTGAGGGGACCCGGGACGATTAAAAATAGCATTGGCCAAATGTGGTTTGACATTACGCCTGTAAAGTGATATGATTAAAAAAAGAAAGGGGGATGCAGGGATGAGCAAAAGCAAAGAAGATACAAGTAAATGGGAAATAGTAGCATCCGCCGGATATGCCTCATACTTGATTGATACAAAGACGCCAAATCCCGATGCTCAAGGAGATACGCTGGGGCGAATCTACTGGATAAAGGAACATGTAATATCGCCGCCCATGTCTTTGGGTTCAATATTGAAGCACGGTTATTGGGATTATTGCGATCCAGAGGAAGTGCCGCGGGCGAGCGCTATAATAGAAGGAGCGAAGGAAGTAGCCGACCCGTCTCTTGAGAATTACACAGGTATAGTGTTTTAACGGGATATTAGCAGGCAAAAGGCCGTTCTTAAAAGGACGGTCTTTTTTGTTGGTGGAGGTAGGTGATAACGTGCCCGGATTCCTAAAGAGCGACAGCAAGCAACGATATACTCTCGGGGTGGTATATAGTCCGGATGAGGTTGATTCCCAGGGGGATTTTACGGATGCCGCGGAGATTGAGAAAGCCTGCCACGGGTTCATGCGGAGGTTGCAGGGTAAAAAGATTAAGAAAGGTGCCCTGGGACACATGCATAAGGACTGGTCAGACGATCTGGGGGAAATAGTCGAGTGCTACTGTGCGCCAGCTGACATGGAAATCGAGGGGGAACAGGTTGCGAAGGGCACCTGGCTCCTGGGAGTAGTCTGGTCAGAGGATATGTTCCAGAAGGTCGAGGCCGGGGAGATTACCGGGTACAGCATGGGTGGTACTGGAAAACGGGAGGAGGTACACGGCATAGAAGCGCCGCCGGTTACAACCGGGTTTCAGAAGGCCTTAAGCGAAGTTGTCGAGGCCCGGGGAAATGAGACTGCATTCCAGAGGGCCTTACATATAGCAAATGGGGGGTGACTATATGCCTAAGAAACTGTCCAATATGGACATAACAGAAGTTTCCGGGGTTGACAAAGCTGCCAACCGCAAGAAATTTCTAATCGTCAAGCGGGAAGGGGGTGAAAAAGAAGTGCCCAAAAATAATGAGATGGAAACCGTCTGCAAGGTGGCAACAGAAGCCCTGAAAATAGCGATACATGGAACAATAGACGAGGAAGAAAACTTGGAAAAGACCATGGAGGATATCGGCGGCTCGATGGATGAATTCATGGAACTGATGAAGGCGGCCACAGTAGCCCCGTCCTTTGCGGCCAATATGGCGGCATCAGACATACGCTCTAACCTGTACCGAGCCGGGGACTCACTCCATGATACGATTACAGCTGTTCTAAGCGATAAAGACCTGACCAAAGACGATAAGAAAGCCGCACTCGAGGTTAGCATGGAAGAGTTTACTGCCTGGATGTTAGGGATGGTAGACCAGGCTACCGCAATCCGAAAAGCCGGGGCCAAGATAAGCACCGACCGGCTGTCCCGCTTAAAATCAGCACACCAGTCCCTGGGGGACATTATACAGGAGGCCGAAGGGGGACAACCCATAGAGAAAGGAGGAGAAGGAGAGTTGGAAAAACTAGAAAAGAAGGATATTGAAAGCTTGGTAACGGAGGCACTGGACCCCGTGATCAAGAGGTTGGAAGCCCTGGAGGGCAAGGAAGAGCCCAAAGCCGAAGGCAGCGAAGAGGTCAAGAAGATGATTACCGAAGCCGTGGAATCTGCAGTTACCCCTTTGGTAGAGCGCATTGAGGTAGTCGAAAAAGTCCGCGGTATTAAGAAATCCGCTGAGGGCCAGGAAGACGATGTAAAAAAGAACGAAAACCAGAGCATTTGGGCTGGCGTTCTCTAAGCCTGTCAACAATCCATATCCCGAGCCCATAGAGGCTCTTTTTTTGTGCCTATTTTTATGAGAGGAGAGGATACAAAAATGGCAATGACCAACCAGGAACTGATTAACAAGATTGACACCGGTTCGCTTGCCGGAGGGGGCTTACTAAACCCCGAGCAGGCGAAGAAGTTTTTCATGATGACCTTCGAGTCTACCCCGTTTTCGAAGCTGCACCGCAAGGAACAGCGGGTAGTAAAACAGGGTGAACTCGATAAGATCGCCATCGGAGGCCGCATTCTCCGGAAAAAGACCGAGGATGTGGACGACAACTACAGAGCTGGTATTACTACTGGCAAGCTGCAGTATCTGACACAGGCGGTTAGGCTACCTTGGGAATTGACCGAGGAAACCCTGCGGCAAAACATCGAAGGCGAACACTTTGAGGACATCGTCATGGAGATGATGACCAAACAGACCGGCATTGACCTGGAGGATCTGCACTTCAATGGTGACGAAACCAGCGACAATCCGTTTCTGAACATCAACACTGGCTGGATCAAACAGATCAAGACCGGCGCCGGAGCCCATCTAGTGGATTGCTCTGGAGACGGGAAATTCAACAAGGCGACCATGTTTAAAATCACCCGGGCGCTACCAAATAAATACAAAGGCGCGGATTTGAAATGGATCTGCGCGCCTGGCCGCAAGGAATACTGGACTGAATACCTGACCAACCGGGCTACCGGTGCTGGCGATGCCGCCCTATTGGGTGCCGGAGACCAGGTCAACCGTCCCCTGGGTTATGGTTTCGCTGATGTGCCCAGCATGCCGGAAGACATAATTATCCTGGCAAACCCCCAGAATTTTGTAGCCGTATGGACCTATGACGTCCGGGTGCGCAAGACCACTGAGGGTAAAGAGGCCATCATGCAGGATAAACGGTTCTATGTCATTCACTTTGACGATGACCCGATTATCCAAGAACTTGATGCTGTTGTTTTGGCATACGGCATCCCGACAACGGTAGGTGATTAGAATGGTCGTATTAAGGCTGAGAAAACTCGGTTCATATGATGGGCAGGGGATTAAGGCCACCGCAGGTAACCCTCTGGTGCAAGTTGATGATGAGATTGCCCGGAAGCTGCTGGCGACCGGGTATTTCTCTGTAGAGGGACCGGGACCTGAAGAGGTTCCAGAACTCACAGGAGATCAAGCCCCGAGGGAGGAAATGGCGGAGGCCGCGGAGGAAGAAACATCTGAACCCGACCCGCCCGCTACCAAGAAAAAAAGGAGGTAAATAGACGATGAGCTTACAACCTTGGAACATTGGAGCACTGGGAGTAGAACAGTGTGTGTCTAACAATATCAGTGTCGGGGCCGTGGCCCTGGCCAGCGAAGGAACAGTTGATGTGATTGTACTACCTGCTGGATGTTTAATCACCAGAACTGTGGTTGAGGTCGCACAGGCTTTTAACTGCGGCTCTCCGGCCTTATCTGTCGGATATAATGCATCTGCAGATAACCTGGTGCCGTCTGCGTCGGTGAATGGCGGAGCTCTGGGCTTCAATGAAAACGGAAGCCCGGTGTTATACAAGACCGCGGCAAATACCACTGTCAAGGCTAAACTGGGACGCGACGGGGCGATTGGCACTACCGGCAAGGCCAATGTCTATGTATTTTTCACCAGGGTGGTTGCTGAATAGGGGGTGTCCCCATGGACTATGTTACACTGAGCAAATTAAAAGCCCGGGTAGCCAGCAACCTGGACGATGGGTCTCTGACGGATATCATCCGGGAGCAATCGGCAGCCATTACCCTGGCTTTGGGGAAGGAACCAGGCAGCCCGATGGTGGATGATTTTCACACTCCGGACCCGACCCTGTTCCTGACATTCAAACCGGACGGCAGCACTATCGTAATCCGGGATATGACACAGCCTGGATACCCGAGCATTGATCCGGAAACATATGTGCTTGATGGCCGGATCATAACCCGCACACGGGGTTATGAAAGCTGGTTGACTACCTTTGAGGCAGATCCCCGATCTGGCAAATGGCCTTCGCATACCCGGGTGACTTATGCCATGGCTGACTCACCCGGGGTATTGGCTGTCTGCCAGGGGGTCTGCATCGACCTCTGCCGCCTGGCAATCAACGACATGGGAGTTGAGCAGAGCGAATCAATCGGGGGATATTCACACAGCTCGAAGGATATTCATGCTGAGCGCAAGCGAATCCTGGGAAGGCTTACATCTATCCGGGGCATAAGGCCGGTGATGTGCAAATGAGCCTGATGCAACTGATGAATAAGACCGTGACTATTCGTCGCCAGGTAAATACTCCAGACGGCATGGGGGGCTTTGAAACCATCTGTACGGAAATCGGACAAACAGTGGCCCGGATATCCCCCACGTCGTCCCACACGCGGGCGCAGTACAACCAGATAGGGGTAGCTGCCAGCCATATGGTTGTAGCCCCATCCGGGGCAGATGTATGCGAGGGAGACCAGCTTATATACGGTACCCGGGTTCTTAAGATAAACGGCATAACTGATCCATCGGAGGCTGGGCATCACCTGGAACTGGTCTGCGAGGAGGTGCGGTGATGGGATTTGAATACAAAAGCAACCGGGCAGCCTGTGAGCAATTCATAGTGCAATTGGCCCGGAGCAACCTGGAAAAAGCCTGCGTCCACCTGACTAATGAGACCAAAAAGACCCTGACCGGTCAGCGACATGGAAGGGTTTACCGGGTAGTGGGTACCAAACATGCTTACTATACGGCATCAGCACCTGGGGAACCGCCTGCAGTCAGAACCGGGCGGCTGAGAAATAGTATTAAGTATGTTATAGTTGGCGGCGGGTTGCGGTTATTAGGCCGGGTGGGAACTAGCCTCGATTATGCTCCCCACCTGGAATTCGGCACCCGCAACATGGCTCCCAGGCCGTTTCTGATGCCAACATACGAAAAAGAGCGCTTGAAACTTAAGCGTATACTGGGGGGAGGCTGATGTTAGAGGCCATATTAAAAGCCTTATGGTCGAGAATGGCCCAGGATAGTAATTTGTCCGGGAGATTGAGCAAATACCCAGCGGGGAGCAGCAGCCCCGCTATTTTTATGGGCTTTGCTCCGAGCGGGGCAAAGATGCCCTACATGGTGATAAGACCTGACTCTGCCACTCCGGAAGAGACCGATGCAACCGAGCGGATGGTCTATACCCTGGATTCATTCGTAAGCGGGAATAGTGTGGCCCCGATCCTGGGGATCAGGCAGAGGGTTGAATATCTCCTTGCCCAGCCGGTTAGCGTGGCGGGCATACCTATACTGGGCATATACCGCGAATTTGGAGGCCTGGTGCCGGAACCAGAGGACGGGGTGCAACACCTGCACCAGCGGTTTATAGTCCGCTATGGAAGGGGGGATCTGTATAGCTGACTTAAATCAGTTATCGGCCATATATGACCGGGACTATTACGAGGCAGGGGGCCAAGGGAGCAGTTACCACGGGTATACCTGGGATAGACTAAGTACTTACTTCAAGGCAACGGCCAGGCATATATGCGAGCATTTCAAACCAGGGACGCTCCTCGATGTTGGGTGCGCCAAGGGGTATTTGGTAAAAGCCCTGGTAGATTTGGGGGTCGATGCTTGCGGGATGGATGCTTCTGCATACGCTATCGAAAATGCCCCGGCGGATGTGTCGGAACGGTTAGTACAAGGGGTGGTGCAGGCATTGCCTTATAAAGATGCCGCTTTTGACGTTGTAACCGCAATGGACATCCTGGAGCATATCCCGGAGGATGAAGCCGCCACGGTGTGCAGGGAGTTGCTCCGGGTTTCCCGAGGGCTGGTCGTAACTAATATATTAACTCTTGAAATCCCTGATTACACGGATCGAACGCATATCACCGTAAAACCCCAGGCTTGGTGGGAAAGCCTGTTTATGAAGACAGGGGGACAGGTGCTTCCAGTTCAACCGTACTACGATCCGGGTATATGGTGGTTTAATATTCCTGAAAGAATCGTTGTTGTTCAAAAGAAATAACAATTGGCAGGGCACAGGCATTTTGCCTGGGTCGTTTTTCCCTCTTGGCGGCCAGCCCTGCCATAAAATTTAAAGAGGGGAAAAGGGGGAGAAATATGAAGATTGCTATATTGACAAGTGTGTTTTTCCAGCAGGTTAAGGAGATACACGGGAAAGACCGGATCATCTTCGGGGGAGCTGAGCGATATCTAATAGACCTTGTGAAATTTCTGCAGGCCGATGGTCACGAAGTTACCGTTTATCAGGCCATGCATGGAGACCAGATCATTCATAAACAATACAATGGGGTGCCCATAGAATGTCTGCCGGTACCAGATACATGGGAACTGCATGTGGCTCCAAACCTGAACCACGCCTTCTACGAGATGGCCCGGGGGGCTGACCTACGGATATACTTCGCATCTTTCCTGGCCTGGCCGGCGGTGCAATCTCCGTGTATCAGCATCAACCACGGAATATTCTGGGATTATACCGAATCCCTGGCGACTATTCTTTGGGGAGAAAACCGGACCGAGTTTTTCCGGCGTCAACTTCACGGTATTAAAGAGGTAGATGCTTGCGTAGCCGTGGACACAAACGTCCGGAATGTGGTGGCCGCAATGGAGCCGGGGGCAGAGAGAAAAGTACATTATGTCCCGAATTTCGTTGATACGGAATTGTTTAGGCCTGATGTTAGAAAATGGAACCCCGAGCATAAAACAAAGGTGCTATTCCCCCGGAGATTGGTTCCGTTAAGGGGCATAAATGAATTCATGCTTCTCGCGGCTGATTTCCCGGAGTGCGACTTCCTGCTATGCGGTCAGGCGTTTTCTGAGGATGCCGAAGGATTGCTGGCAGAGCACCAAGAAAAAAACCAACCCAATGTCAGGACAATCATGCGACCAATGGAACAAATGCCGGAAGTCTATCAGGAAGCAGACATTGCCGTAATACCTACCCGAGCAGCGGAAGGCACCAGCCTATCTTGCCTGGAGGCTATGGCAACCGGGCTCCCGATCATTACCACGCCAGCTGGGGGACTTCCAAACCTGGTAATAGACCGGTGGAATGGGCTAGTGGTCGATCTGAATCACGACCTGTTGACCCCGGCCTTAAAGACAATGATAAGCAACCCAGAGATGATGGAACGGTATGGGAGACGCAACCGACAAATGGCCGTTGAGTGTTTTGATGTCAAGTTGTGGAGAGACAGATGGCGGAAGGTCATCGAACGAACAGTATAAGGAGGTAAGATAATGAGAAACGGAGTAACTATGCAGACCATGCAGAACCTGCTTATTGGCCCCGGTGCCCTGTATAAAGAGTTTGTCAACCCTGCTTCTCCCGGGACACTGGTTGGTGCAACGTCCGGAGGCAATACCTTCCGGATAGAACGGGAGTATTACGAGCCTGAAATCGACGGTTTACTTGGCCCGTTGAAGGGGTCCACCCGGGTTGTCAAAGAGGTGCCTATCATTGAGGCCAACTTGGTGGAGATCACCCGGGATAATTTACTCCTGGCGCTTCGGGGAACTCAGCAGGAGAATTATGGATCACCTGCCACCCATGCAAAAATTAGTAGCCTGGGTGCTGTTAGTGCCGGCGATCATGTGTCCAGTATTGCAATTGTAGGTGAGATATCCGGCAGTCAACAGCCTATATGCTATGTAATTAAAAATGCTCTCTCTACCGATCCGGTAGAAATTCCTCTGGGGGATGGGAAGGGGACCGTCGCCTTGAAGGTTAAGTTCACCGGGTATTACTCTCAGGAGAGCCCGTTCGTACCACCGTGGGAGATGTATGCTCCCATATAGTTTTCGGATTTGACTATTCAATTCATAAAGGGGGATTTTTAAAATGGCTGAAAAGAAAAAAGGCGAGGATGCCAAGGCAATTTTGGACCAAGGAGCCCAAATTACCCTGGCAGGTAAACAATATGTAATGCGGCGGGTGACGGTTCGAGATGTGTTCTCGTTTTCGAATATGGTCAACGAGATAATGGATAAACTAAGTACACAATTATCGGATGCCCCATCTGTAAACGAAGCGGGGCTCTTGTTTTTGAAAGTGTTTTTAAACGCTCCGGAAGATTTTGCAGGGTTTTATGCTCCCCTAATAGGGATAACAGCAGAGGAATTCCTAAACCTATCTCCGGAAGCCCTGGCAGATTTCCTAGAGATATTACCTCAGCAACAGGATATGAAGGCTTTTTTTCCGGCAGTGAGCCGGACGATAGCCGCGATCGGGTCTCTTTGGCAGAATGTTTAGACGTAATTTCCCAAAGATACGGATGGGATGACGAATATATTCTCTCCCGTCCGTATTCCCGGTTTCTGCAGATATTAGATATCCTTGGTACGGCCCGGGCGAAGGAAAACAAGGCACGATTATTTGACTTTGCCTGGCATGCATGGCTAACAACACCTTATGAACAACCTGTGACTTTTAGTCAATACCTGGATTCTATTGGCCTGGGCGAAAAGCCGGAGGTTATTTCCGGGGAAAATGCCATTGAAAAGGCTCAGGATGTATTATCCCGCTTGAAGGGGGTGAACGCGACACATGGAACTATTTAAACTCTACGGTGAAATAGCCTTAAATGGCGGTGATAATGCTCTCCGCCAACTCAGGGGCATTGACCAGGCTGGGCAAAAAACCGGCGGAGTGCTCAAAAGCCTGGCTATGCAAGCTGTAGGAGTGGCTGCGGGGTTTGGGCTTTGGACATCAGTTAGTGCTGCGGTGAATGGCATGAAAAATTTGGGGCAGCAAGCCATTATGCTGAATGCAAATTTGGAGCAGAGTAAGGTAGCTTTCGCTACCTTCCTGGGAAGCGTGAAGGAAGGTAATGCATTCATAGAAGATATGCGCCGGTTTGCGGCCAAGACACCATTCCAGTATACGGAACTGGAGCAGTATGCCAAACGGCTGCTGGCCTTCAAGTTCGAAGCCAAGGATATTCTACCTATGATGACTGCCATAGGAAATGCCGCATCCGGGCTCGGGGGCGGAGCGGAGGTCATAGGGAGAATATCAATGGCCCTTGGCCAAATGAAGGTAAAGGGCCGGGTAATGAGCGAAGAAATGCTGCAGCTAACAGAGGCCGGAATCGGCGCTTGGGACATCCTGGCAAAAGGCATCGGTAAAAGTACAGCCGAAGTACAGAAGATGGTGCAGCAGGGCCTGGTACCCGCGGACGAGGCTATCAAGATTCTGACCGCTGGCATGAACGAGCAATTCGACAACATGATGGATAAGCAGAGCCAGACAATGATGGGGCTCTGGTCAACCATTAAGGACGTCGGGGAGATGGTGCTGACCGATGTTGGTGAAGGAGTATTTGGAGAACTAAAAAAAGCCGTCTCTGGCGTAGCCGGTTCCCTGGAGCAACTTCAGTCAAGCGGGCAACTCCGGCAATGGGCACAAGGCCTCGGAGAATCCCTGGGGCGGCTTGCAGAAATACTTGGAACGGTATCAAAAGTGGGGGCAGGGGTGCTGACCACTTTTGTGGCCTGGAAGGCTATAACGGGAATTCCTGCTGGCATCGCTATGGTAACGAGTTCTATGGTCGCTCTCCGTGGGGCCATGGTGGCGACAGCAGCTGTGGGTATGAACTTCTGGACGGCGATGAAGATTGCTAGCGGAGGGCAGGCGGCAGCCTTTGCTTTTGTAACTGCAGGTAGGGCTGTGTCTGGCCTTGCGGCTCAACAGCGGGCAGCGGCGGCAGCCTCTGTAGCCCTAGCAGAGGCTCAGAATATGGTTAAGGCAGCATTGGTAAGCACTGGCATCGGTGTCCTGGTTGTTGCTCTGGGTGCCCTTGTCACCTATCTGATGATGGCCAAATCCGCAAACGAGAAATTCATTGAGAGCATCGAGAAAGAGATAAAGGCCCGGGATGGAAAGCGCACTCAGCTGGAGGCCGAAATGTCCCAGCGGGAATCAGAGATAAAACAACTAGAAGAATTAAAAGGCAAATATGTCGAGACTGATAAGGCCCTGAATAATGCCAAAAAAGGCTCGGAAGAGGCAACTGTGGCTAAGGCAAAGCTGGCCCAAATGACTCAAGAGTTGATCCCGTTAATAGGAGAAGAAGGGGCAGAGCACATCAGGTCGGCAAATGACTCCGCTAAGGCCTTTGATGCTGAACTGAAAGCCAAAGCCTCACAGGTAACCCAGATTAAAGGGAAGATTGAGGAAGCGGTGCGAGCTGATGCAGCGCATACTATCACGAAAATACAATCTACCCAAGCAAGAATTGAAAGCCTTAAAAACGAGACAAAGGCCTATGGTTTGTGGGCAAATATGTTGGTCTGGGTATACAACCGTGCTGCTGATATAAACAGAGTTGCTGCAACTATGTCCCGTGGCCTTGGCATGAAGAAAGAAGCCGCCATATACGAGCTAGGGGCAAAATACTGGGATGAAAAATCAGCGAACCGAGCCGCCGCGTCTCGCGAAGCCGAACTCGATAAATTGTATGATAAACTTGGAAACTTAACCAGCAGATATCGGGACCTGTCGTCCTATAGCCTCGATGCGGGCAAGGCGGTCGAATCTGTAGGGCCATCCGCAGCGGCTGGCATGCAAAAGGCAGGCAAGGCCGCGAAAGATGCAGCCGAGGAAATTAAAAAAGCCTGGGATGGGGTTGTACAGCAGGTCGAGTCCGCAATGTCTGGGGTGTCTAACATAATAGGCACACAAAGCGAATTGGACGCGCTGGAATTCAAGAACCGCATAGGGGATATTATTGCCCAGGCTACGGATTTGGGTGATAGCGCTCAACCCCTTATTGGGGAATTACGGGCTGCACTACTACAGGTGAATGACACAGTAATGAGCGGATCCGAGCAATCCTGGATGGAGTTGTTAAACAGGCTTAGGAATGCCTTGCATATGTTAAGCGATACTGCTGGTTCGGAGGCTCGTTTAACAGCGGACAAGATATCTGTTATATATGGAAGGGCTGTCGAAGCGGCACAGAAAGCTAGTGAGCGGAATGCCGAAAAGGCTTTAGAATCAGCCCAACGTGCTTATAGTGATATTGTATCCAGTGCAAAAAATGCATTTGAACAGGAACAGAAACTATTAAAGGAAAAATACGATCAGGCCAAAAAGACCTATGATGGCATACTTGAGCGTGCCCGGAAAACATATGACGCAATTGTTAAGGCTGCCCAGCAAGCACGTGACAGCAAGGTTGCCGAATTGCAAAGAGAACTTGATGCAATAGATGAGGCTGAGGAAAAAAGGGAACGGGAAGCAACGACCGCAAGGCTTCAAGAGAATATTAAAGCTGCAACGACGGCTAAGGAAAAAGCCCAGGCTTTGAAGGAATGGGATAAATGGTTGCATGACGAAGAGATCCGCCTCAAAAAAGAGACTCTGCGGAAAGCAATAGAGGCCGCCAATGATGAGTATGAAAGCAAAAAAAGAGCTGCAGAAGAAGACTTGCAAAGACAAATCGGGTTCGCTGAAGGCCAGTTAAGAATCGAGCAAGAACGGTATAACGAAGGATTACGAATGGCCGGAATATACTACAATTATGCTCTTTCAGCAGCCCAGACATATTACAAGAACCTCGGATATAGTATTGACGAAGTAACGGGGAAACTTACAAAACAACGTGATGCGGCTAAAGAAGCTGGGAATGCTATAAATGGGCAGACGCCCGCCCCTAACCAAGGCCAGACTACCAAGCCGCCTAGCGGGGAAACTCAATCGTCAAACATAGAGGGAGGGAATCAGCCATCATGGAGACCAGTCGCCGGAACCGAACTGCGGAATCTGACTATCCCCGGCGTCACTATAACGCCATACAACGAAAACGCTCAATGGTACTTTCGATTCTCTAGCTCAAAGGGGACATGGACGCGACAAGTTAGCACTATTCCTGGGACAAGCCTAATAAATGGAAAAACCACGATTACTAATGGGGCAGAATTTTACGACTTCATAAAAGTACTAATCCCCGGCTATGCAAGAGGGACATCTGGGCATAAAGGTGGGCCAGCCCTTGTTGGCGAAGAAGGGCCAGAGATTGTTGATTTGCCCCCTGGCACAACAGTTATTCCAAACAAGAAGACGATAGAAATTTTAAAATCTCTGGATATACCGGCATATGCGGATGGGACCGAGGATTGGACGGCTTTACTGAACACCCCAGACGACCAATTAAGTTATTCTCTACTGAGGAAAAAGTACCGGCAGCTAGCCCTAGATAGGTCAGGTTCATATTATTATGTTAGGTGGGGTAATAACGAGCCTGAATACTATTGGGCGGAGACAGAGCAATATATAGGAAACCAACCTCCAACCCCGTACCAAACCGTTTTGTATAACGACAGCAGATCATATGACACCTATTTCAGAGAAGGGACGATGATTGGGAATCACATTTTGGAAAGTGTGTGGCAAACATACAGCCCCGAATTGAAACAAGCTTATTTAGATGATGGAGATACATATGTTTGGAAGGCCGAAGGGCAGTACATTAAAAATCCGAAAATTGGCCCTCAAACAGCACCACCGAACAATATGAGCGAAGAAGAACTTCCTCCATCGCCTGTAGGTACGCCTAGTGGCGATAATGATAAGCCCCCTGGGATTAGTACCCCTGGGATTAGTACCCCTGGGATTAGTACCCCCTCTCTTAGCATTGCCGATACTGTTCGGAACCATATTAAAGAGGAGCTATCAGGAACTCTAAAAGGATTGGAAGAAAGCCGGGATGTTGCTGTTGGTACGGCTCGAGCAAAAGCGCTTGAGGATGAAATAGTAAAACCCGGTGATAAACGGGTCAAACTGGAAGAAGCCGTATCTGTAGCTGAGGCCGAACTTACTTATGCAGATGAGAGTCTGAAATCTATCAATACAGCAATACAAAAAGCCGCGGAAACGTATGGTGAGAATTCCCCAGAGGTAAAGGGTTTTTCGCACCAACTGGACATGGCTAAAATCGCATTTCGAGAAGCCCAGTCTAACCTTACAATCGCGCAGCGGGAATTAACTCAATATGACGAACAAACGGGCCAGTGGAGTGATGAGTTAAGCGAGGCTAAAACGAGGCTATCGGCAATAAATACATCTCTGGATGCCGCGAATACGGTTTTTGCTGCTGCCAAAAAAGCTGTGGACGATGCTAATTCTACCGTACAAACCTATCAAAAACAATTATCGGATTTAAGTCAGACCAATATTACGGGCACTCGTGCGTATGATACCGCACGGCATGAACGAGACCAGAAAACAGCGGAGCTCGATCTACAGATACTCGAAGAAAGAACAACCAAGGCGAAGGGGTACCGTAAAAGGATCAAGGCCCTGGAAAAACAGAAACAGGAAATAGAAACCGAGAACCAGAAAGCCGCTCTCCAGTATGAGCTTAGCATAGGAGATCAGCAATGGAAACTCCGGCAACTTCTTGACGATGCCAAAGAAATGAGTTTTAAGGAACTCACGACAGCTATAACTCAAACAAAGCAGCAAATAACCACGGCCCAAGGCACTTTGACAGCGGCGCAAGCCGCCATGAAAGATGCCGGAGAAACTGTAACAAAATTGCAAGATCTTAAACAGAAGCAAGAAAACTTCATTAATGTACTCGGAACGGTTTTTACAACGCTCAAGGAAAAATTGGAGGCCATAGGTGACGCATATAGTGCAATACCAGGACACCCGGAAAAAACCATAAGCTGGTCAAAGGGGGGCATGTGGTTTGGACCAGATTTTACTCCTACCAGAAAGAGCAATCAACCGAGATGGCCAGAAGTACGCACGATATCGGTAAGCGTCCCAAAGGATGCTCAGGGAGGCATTGCCATCAGCCCCAGGTTAAGTATTTGGGGAGAAGCTGGTCCGGAAGCTCTTATTCCGTTGGACAGGCTTCCGGGAATATTAATGGAGTCTTTGACTGCAGCAGCCTTGAAGGGAGGACATAACCTTGCTGCTCATGGTGCCGGAGAAATTAATATGACGTTTGAATTTAGCGGTCCCATTAGCGTTAGGAATGATAATGACTTAAGACAGATGTCGCGTGAAATATACAATTTGGCCGAAAATACCTGGAGGGCTCGGGGGGTGAAATAATGTGTACGGTTTAAGATTCAGAAATTCGCACAGTTATATCAATTTTGGTTTGACGATGCTCTCTAAAAAACGTATCGTGCTGCCGGAATCTGCCGATGAATACATAGATATTCCAGGGCGGGACGGCAGTATCCTGTTTCCAGGGGCATTAAAAGACCGCATAGAGGAGATTGAATTTACGATGCCGTCCAATACCCTGCCGGAGCTCAGAAAATTGTCACGCAGGGTGGCGGCCTGGCTTTATTCTCCCATGTGGGAGGCACTTATTTTTGATGACGAGCCTGATCTATACTATATGGCCAAGGTGGCCAATCAATTAGACCTGGAGCAAACAGTAGCCGTAGGTAGATTTTCTGTTCAGTTTCGTTACAATCCCGTGGCGTTATCAATAACAGGTGACGCCTGGCAGCAGGCGGTTAGCGCAGGGACAACATACATCATCACGAATAACGGGACTTATAAAGCTCTGCCGGTAATAACTATTACAGCCAGTAGTCAGATAACCGGATTCTCGTTGACCGTGGAGGACAAAACACTGGCTTACGCAGGTACCTTAGAAGCAGGCCAGAACCTGGTAATCGATTGCCAAAAGTACCAGGCGACCAAAGCGGGTGCCAGCGCTATGAAGGATATATCCGGAAACTTCCCGGTGCTTTATACCGGGGACAACGATGTGAGCATAAATAAGAATTGCACCCTTAATATTACCTGGAGAAAGAGGTGGCTATAATGGCAAACATGACTGACTACCTGGAGCGGAAACTGATAAATCATGTGCTTTGCAATAGCGCATACACCCCACCGGCAACGGTGTATATTGCATTATTCACGGCAGACCCGACCGACACCGGCAACCTGGCCAATGAGGTGTCCACAGCCGGAGATACGCTTTATGCTCGCCAGCCGGTAGCATTTAAGGCTCTTACCACCGAGACTACCGGCCAGACATCGAACTCGGCTCAGGTAGAATTTCCCGAGGCCGGCGCGAGTTGGGGTACGGTTACCCATATCGGTTTGATGGACAGCGATGTAGCGGGGGCAGGTAATATGCTCTTCCATGGAGCCCTTGAAAAAGCTCGGCAGGCGGATGTCGGAACCCAGCTAATATTTAAGGTTGGGCAGCTTACAGTTATGCTAGCATAAGGGGTGTTGATATGAAAACTAATTGGCAAGATCCCGGCTCAGATGAAATTTTTTCAACTCACATTGCAGGGCTCCAGGAAGCAGTAGGTAAGGTAGAAACCATACTCGATATGCGGGTTGTGGCAGTTACCGACCAGGCGCTCTCCGAATTATATATTACTGAAGCGGATCGGTACCGTATATATCAAATAGCCGGAAAACGTAACTGGTTAGCAAATCCAGTCCCGATCATAAAAAAGAACGGAGAGGAGATCACAACCGGCTTCACAATTGATTACGGGGGTGGAGGAGTAATTTTTGTCCCCCGGTTGTCACCTGCAGATGCAGTATCGGCCACTTTTACCTATGTCACAGGTGAAGCGGGAGTGGGTTTTGCGCCTTCACTTAAGACTATGGACGGTGAAGTATATATTAAGTCGCCGCCTAAGCTATACCTCTATGTCGATGATGCCGGGAATGTTTACTATCGAGAAACTGGTGATGGAAATGCATTTGCAGAAATAGCTGACGAAATTTATGTATGGGAGGTATAAATATGGCAGACATACAATTAGTAAGGAAAGATACCTTTGACCAGCATTTGCTTGAGCATGCTCAATTGGTTATTGCGTCCATGCCCGCACACTACGAACGGGATATACCCTGGGCAAAGAAAGCAAACTCCAATACAGTTTTACAATCACCCAACAAACTAACCGTAAATATAAATAATGGCGGCTATAGGATAACATCACAGGCGGAGCTTAATTTAGGTACAGCCAGCAACTGGGACGCAACATCCCCGACCGATTACACCACAGCTGCTAACCGGGCAGGTAAAAACTTCTATGTCTATGCCTGTCAGCCGGAGAGTGGTTCTACGCTGATTCTAAAACTGTCGGCAAATTCTACGGTGCCCAACGGCTATACCGCAAGTAATAGCCGGAAAATAGCAGGGGTCCATTGTCTGTGCGTGGATGTAGGTACTATTTCCGGTCACCCACTATCGGGGTATGTGGCAGGAGATATTCTACCGGCCTCGGTCTGGGACCTGAAACTTCGACCAGTATGCAATCCCGAGGGTATGGTATATTCCGAGGCAACTAATATCTGGGTAGACATATATTTGCAAAGCGGGACCGGAGCGTCAACAGCAAGCGTCTATGGAGCAACCATCACAGATATCCGAAACTGGATGGACTTCGTGGATGACGGTGGAGCTGTTAAGAAACAGTTACTTACAGATACAGAATTCCAGCTTATCGCGGCAGGTTCGAATGAGGGCACCAACATTACTGGTTCGGCTGACCCGGGTACTACCGGCGGGCATAAGGATACTAATGACCGGAGAATGATATCTAACATTGGTTGTGAGGATTGCTGCGGGGTTATGGATCAGTGGTTGAATGAGCAATCTACCCGTTGGGACGGTGGCGCTGCAGGTTGGGCATGGCGCGATGTTACTGGTGGTAAAGGTCAGCTGTATTTATATAGTGATGCTGCTGATGTCAAGTTGCTGGCGGGCGCGTGTTGGACGTATGGCGCGGATTCCGGGTCGCGGTCGCGGCATGCGAGTTTCTATCGCTGGGCTGCGAATTCGAATATCGGTTGTCGGCTGCGCGCGGAGCCCGCGTAAGCGTATCGCGGCAAGTTAAATTTTTGGGCTGGCGGGTCAGTTGCTGGCGGGCGCGAATTGGACGAATGGCGCGAATTCCGGGTCGCGGTCACGGAATGCGAATAACTATCGCTGGAATACG
>Ga0334890_1000267_pt1 | contig 98151 bp, 69 predicted proteins | sample GraSluR1_MG_3_FD_207220 | JGI IMG/M metagenome (GOLD analysis project Ga0334890, IMG submission 207220) | Sludge microbial communities from methane-producing bioreactor in Wageningen University, Netherlands - Granular Sludge_31_08-R1 | ecosystem: Engineered > Bioreactor > Anaerobic >... | reverse complement strand
ATTGGAGCAACGATCGACTCGAGATCTACCGGCCCATCTCCCATCTGAAGACGGGGCGTTTCACCGGCTCGCTCCACCCGTCGGCGGCGGCGAAAGGCGGATCGCACGCGATGGTCCTGCTCCATCAGATCCATTGGCGCGGGGACGGTACGTTCGCTCGTCTTCTTCGTCTTGAGGGCGATACGCTGAAAGAAGTTTCCGCAGCTCGTCTCAGCGGCTTCTCGAATCCCGACCGCGCCCATCTCCTCGTCGGCGACCTCGACCGCGACAGCATGGTGCTGGGCTACCCGACGCACATCACGCTGGAGAATCACGTCACGCCGCTCCTCTTTCTGAACGAGCCGCCGAAGCACATCGACGCGGACGCCTCCGGAGCGGTGACGAACAGCACGCGCAGGGACGACCTGTACGTCCAGTACGCGCAAAGCGACTCGGAGTCCAGAGAGACCACCAATATCTTCGAGGCGGAGAGCACTCTCGGTGGCTCGGTGAGCGTGGAGCAGAAGGGAGGGGTCGATCTCGGCATCGTGAAAGCCGAGATGAAGCTGACCACCACTGTCGGCGGATCGACGAAAGATCTGCGCTCGGAAATAGCAAGGAACTATCAGTCGAGATCCGCGTCGCTCACCGGGGCGACCACGAGAGACGATGTGCTGCTCTATCTCTCCAACCGCGTCCACCTCTGGCGCTATCCGATCCTCGGCTGGATGAGCGAACCGGAACAGGGCGGGGCGAAAGTCCCCACCTACTATCAGCTCTCCATCCCGGAAGCGGAAGCGAGCATGAAATTCCTTCCCGGGCTGAACGTCGACTGGTACCATCCTGCCCACATGAACGGCAACGTCCTCTCCTACCCTTCGAAAAAGGAGCAGATAGGCGACTTCGTCGACGAGAAACGCCTGTCGGGCAGCGTCGAACTCGCAGTCGGCGGCGGTACTGCGTTCACCAGAGGCATCACGTGGAAGGATTCCTTTACGAAGGAGAGCCTGAAGTCGGTCGAGGTGAAGATGAACCTCGACGTGGAACTGCAGGCGAGCGCCAGCGCGAAGGTCGAGATTTTCGACATCGGCGGCAGCACGACCGCTTCCTTCCATCTGGACAAGCGGACGGCCGAGACGAACGTGGCGAAGACATCCGTGGAGAAGGAAAAGGCGTTCACTGTGAATATCCCGGCGTTCTCGACGCCGCACGCCTACCAGATCACGCCGCTGATGTACAGAACGGGGGGCGGCGTCCTCAAAACATCCCACGTCGTGAATGCGTTCAAAACTCCGTCGCTGTGGGCGACCCGCTACTCGGCCCCCGATCCGGCCCTCAACCTTCCGCGTCTCTGGAGGTATGTCGAAGGCGACGGATGGAAGTGGGCGGCGGACGATCCGCTCAACCCGGACGCGCGGAAGATACGAGGCATTTTCTTCCGGAACGCGAACGGCGTCGACCTCGGAAAGAGCATCCCGCTCGGCGAAACGGTCACGATCGCGGTGCGCGTTCATAACTTCAGCCTTGTCGAGTGCCCGAAGGCCGACGTCCTTTTCGAGGGCGTTCCTTACGACGGAAGCCGGACCGTCGTGCTCGGAACCGCCCGAACGTCCGGGATCGATCCCTGGGGTTCGACAGCCTCCAACTGGAGGTGGGCGACAGTTGTCTGGAACACATCGGGGATGAGGGAGGGGAACTACACGATACGCGTCACGGTAAACCCTGACCGCGGGGTTGCCGAGCTTGCGGGACGGGGTCTGAACGAGCCGTTCGACAATAACCGCGGATGGTACGACGTATTTCTTGGCCGCCTGCCCACCGCGATCGGCCAAGACGCGAATAAGGATATTGTCGCTTCCTCGCTTGAACTGGTGAACGGCCCCACCGGTGAATGGCTCTATGAACCCGGAGATGTCGTCCTGCTCCGCGGAACCATCCGAAACGAAGGGGATGAACCGGTGGGGAACCTCTCGGTCTTCTTTTACGACGGTCATCCCGACGCGGGAGGAGAGCCCTTTGCGAACCGGATCGTCTCGGGCATTCTGCCGGGGGAAGCGTACACGCTCCTTGTGCGGCACCCCCTGGAATTCCCCGGAGCACGGAGAATCTTCATGAGGGTTGTGCCTAAGGTCGGCGACCCGCCCGAGAACAACATCGCGTTCGTCCTGGCGCCGGTGTCCGGGGCCGGTCTCTCCCGAGGATGCGTCTCCGGAAATATCGGAGCGTCGGGCCTGCTTCTCCTTGCCGGGCTTCTGCCTCTGGCGGTACGGAGGAAAAGGAGATGATGAATTCCCGGAGACCGCTGCGAGGTCTCACATGCTTCTCTCCATTCTGCGGAAAGGTGGTATGAATTTGAAGAGTCTCGGTCTCATCCCGAAGCTGGTCATCGGCATTATCGTCGGCATTCTCATCGGCTCGTTCGGCGGGATCCTTCCCGTGAGGATCCTGGCGACATTCAACGGTCTTTTCGGCAATTTCCTCGGCTTCGTCATTCCGCTCATCATCATCGGCTTCGTGGCTCCCGGCATCGGCGAGCTGGAGGCGGGCGCGGGGAAGCTGCTCGGCATGACGGCCGGCATCGCGTACTCGTCCACCGTGGCGGCTGGACTTCTCGCCTTCTTCGTCAACAGCGCGCTCTTCCCGCTCTTCCTGACGCCCGGCAGCATCATGCTGGACGATCCGGGGAACCCGGAGCACGCGCTTCTTCCGTCGCTCTTCAACGTCGACATGCCGCCGCTGATGGGCGTGATGACGGCGCTGCTGCTGGCATTCACGCTCGGCCTGGGTATGGCGGCGATTCGCAGCGGTGCGCTCCAGCGCGGTTTCAAGGAGTTCCAGCAGATCATCGAGAAGCTCATCAAGGGGATCATCATTCCGCTGCTTCCCTTCCACATCGCGGGTATTTTCGCGAACATGACGCACGCCGGACAGGTGGCGGAGATCCTTTCGGTCTTTCTGAGGGTGTTTCTGATCATCATCGCGCTCCATGTGAGCGTCCTGATCGCCCAGTACTTCACGGCCGGGCTGATCGGCGCGAAGAACCCGATCCGGCTGCTACGGACGATGATTCCGGCCTACCTGACGGCCCTTGGAACACAGTCGTCGGCGGCGACCATTCCGGTGACGCTCGAACAGACCGTCCGGAACGGCGTCCGCAGGAGTGTGGCGAACTTCGTCGTGCCGCTCTGCGCGACCATTCACATGTCGGGGAGCACCATCACCATCACGAGCTGCGCGATGGCGATCATGGTGCTGAACGGCATCTCGTTCTCCTTTCCCATGATGATCGGCTTCATCATGATGCTCGGCATCACGATGGTGGCCGCTCCGGGAGTGCCGGGCGGCTCGGTGATGGCGGCCCTGGGGCTGCTTCAGACCATGCTGGGCTTCGACCAGACGCTTCTCTCCCTGATGATCGCGCTCTACGTGGCGCAGGACAGCTTCGGCACGGCGTGCAACGTGACGGGCGACGGCGCGATCGCGGTGGTCGTGAACAGGGTCTACGGAGAACTCGCCGAGGAGGGGCAGCGGCAAGAAGAAGCTTGACCGGATACTCCCTTCGTCCCGGCGCAAAAAGAGGAGGCGTCCCAAGCACGGAATCCGGCTTGAGACGCCTCCGTTCGTTCTCCGAAGCTTCTTCGGGTGCCGCGATACCTTCCTGACTCAGAAGAAATCCATACTTTGCTAAAAACAGCCTATTACGATAGTCATATTTATTGACGTAATTGATAGTACGATGTACGATTTTCTCGAGGTGATGCTCGATGCTTGTGTTTAGCGATGAAAAGCTGTTGAACCTGCTGATCCAGTACAACCCCTGGTGGAGAGGAGTCCCCCTTTCGGAGAAGAGCGCGCCTCCTCATCGGCGCTTCGCCTACTACGAAGCGGAGAAGATGCTGCTCCACGCCTCTTTGCGCCGCTTCGTCATTCTCTCGGGTGCAAGGCGCGTTGGAAAGACTACGATCATGTACCAGCTCATACAGAGCATCTTGCAAAAAGGAGTCTCCGCGACGAGCATCGTCTATATGTCGTTCGACAATCCGATCCTCAAGCTCGGCGGTTTCGAGAACGTTTTGCGGGCCTATCGCAACGCCTACCCGAACGAGGAGGCATGCTACTTCTTCCTCGACGAAGTACAGTACGCGGAGGACTGGGAGGCGTGGATCAAAACGCTCTACGACACGCGACCGGAGCTGAGGCTGGTTGCCACCGGGTCGGCGAGCCCCGCGCTCGAAAAGGGATCTGCGGAGAGCGGCGTAGGGCGCTGGAGCGTATTGAAGATACCGACCCTCTCTTTCTACGAGTACTGCGATCTTCTGCAACTCACCGAGAGACCCCGTCTTGAAGCGGGCATTCGGCCGACGCGCCTGCATGCAATGGAGAAAGGTCTTTTCAGCGAGCTGATGGCAACTCTTTCGCCCCTTCAGCGTCACTTCAACCGATACCTCGCCGTGGGCGGCTTTCCGGAGCTTGCGCTCTCGAGCGACGACGCCTTCTCTCAGAGGATGCTGCGCGAGGATGTTGTCGACAAGGTCATCAAGCGCGACATTCTGGCTCTTTTCAACGTACGGAATCCGATTCAGCTCGAAAAGGTCTTTCTCTACCTCTGCATCCACTCCTCGGGGATCGTGAATATGACGACGATGTCCAAGGAACTCGACGGAATGAACAAGACCACGCTGGCGAACTATATTCGCTTCCTCGAAGAGGCCAACCTGATCTACATCAGCGATCCCGTCAATGTCGACGGGAAGGGGGCGCTGAAAGGGCGTCCGAAGATCTATGTTGCCGACGCCGCCGTCCGCGGCGCCGTGCTGATGCTGGAGAACTCCATCGCCGACGCCGAGGAGACGGGGATCATGGTGGAGACGGCGGTCTACAAGCATATCGCGGCATTCTATTATGCTGCGAACGCTCGTGTCGGCTACTACCGGAGGGTCAAGGGGAGCGAAAAGGAGGTTGACGTTGTCGTGGAGCTTCCGGCGGGGCGGATTCTGTGCGAGGTGAAATACCGGGAGAACAGCCATGTCAAGGAGACGGACGCGATTATCGAGCTTGCGAACGACGAGCGTGCGAACGTTCTGGGCGCGCTGATCGTCACGAAGCGTGCCGAGGACTACGGCGTCGCCGCTCACCGGACGAGAACGCCCGTCGTGCGCATACCGGCTCCCGCATTTCTCTATCTGCTCGGAAACGCCGAAAAAGAGGGGTATACGGCGAAAATGTAGGCTCGACTCCGCTCCTTGTGCCGCACCTGCGGGAGATCCTCTCGGTAGAGAAAGTCGTATCATGCGCGCAGCTTCGGAAAGATCTCTGCCGCGAAGTCGAGAACCCCGCATTCTTCCACTTTGGAGCAGCGGACGATGTGGAGCACCGTCGTAGCGTGCTTCGGAGGCTCTACAATCCTTGAGGTGCGCGGAGAGGCGGGAGCGTGCGGATTCAGTTCGGTCTGCCGGCGCGGTTTTTGAATTTTTTGACGGGCTGTGATATTGTCACCCCGGGAGCGGGACACGAAGGAGAGCCTCCTCTCTTACAGTGCATGTATTAAAGACCCTTCGTTGTTTTGTTTGCAGTATAATGGTGCAATACAGGATTTGGCGGAATATATTTGTAGGTTGTTATCGGGATGCCTTTGCCGGAATAAACTTAAAAGTGTGCTTTTTTATACAGATTTGAATTACGAGGAGGAAGATCGATGAAACAATGGGTAGGTCATCCGTACCCTCTTGGGGCTGTCTACGACGGTTCCGGAACGAACTTCTCGCTTTTTTCGGAGATAGCCGAAGGAGTGGAGCTCTGCCTCTTCGACGAAAACGGGGAGGAGACGCGCATCGATCTGAAGGAGGTTACCGGCTACTGCTGGCACACGTATCTGCCGACGATAGAGCCCGGTCAGCGCTACGGCTTTCGCGTACACGGTCCGTGGGCGCCCGAGGAGGGGCACCGGTGCAATCCGGCGAAGCTGCTGCTCGATCCGTACGCCAAGGCGATCGACGGACGGGTACAGTGGGACGAGGCGGTCTTTCCGTATAACTTCGCCGACGGCCCCGAGAGCAGAAACGACAGCGACAGCGCGCCCCATATGCCCCGCTGTATCGTGCATCAGCCCCACTTCGACTGGAACGGCGACCGGCGTCTCCAGATTCCATGGCACGAGACGGTGATCTACGAGGTGCACGTCAAGGGGTTCACGCAGCGCCATCCGGAGATCCCGCCGGAGCTGCGCGGCACCTACGCCGGGCTTGCCCATCCGGCGGCGGTCGACTACCTGAAGGAACTCGGCATCACCGCCGTCGAACTGATGCCGATCCACTATTTCATCCACGACAAGAATCTGATCGACAGAGGATTGCGGAACTACTGGGGGTACAACTCCATCGGCTACTTCGCTCCTCAGGAGGAGTACGCGGCGGACAAGCGCCCCGGCGCTGCCGTGGCGGAGTTCCGGCAGATGGTGAAGACGCTGCATCAGGCAGGAATGGAGGTCATTCTCGACGTTGTCTACAACCACACGGCGGAGGGGAACCACATGGGGCCGATGCTCAGTTTCAAGGGGATCGACAACGCCTACTACTACCGGTTGACCGAGGACCGGCGCTACTACATGGACTACACCGGAACCGGCAACAGCCTGAACATGCGGAATCCGCACTCGCTCCAACTGCTGATGGACTCTCTGCGCTACTGGATTCTGGAGATGCATGTCGACGGCTTCCGCTTCGATCTTGCCTCCACGCTCGCCCGCGAGCTCCACGACGTGGACCGCCTGTCGGCCTTCTTCGACATCATTCAGCAGGATCCGGTAATCAGCCAGGTGAAGCTGATCGCCGAGCCGTGGGACGTGGGCGAGGGCGGGTACCAGGTGGGGAACTTCCCTTCGGTCTGGACGGAGTGGAACGGAAAGTATCGTGACTGCGTCCGCGATTTCTGGCGCGGCGAGGATTCGACGCTCGGGGAGTTCGCCAACCGCTTCACCGGCAGTTCGGACCTCTACGCCAACACATCCCGCCTTCCGTACGCCAGCATCAACTTCGTCACTGCGCACGACGGCTTCACGCTTCGCGACCTCGTCTCATACAACGACAAGCATAACGAGGCCAACGGCGAGGAGAACAAGGACGGCGAGAGCCATAACCGTTCCTGGAACTGCGGTGCCGAGGGGGAGACTGTCGACCCCGGCATTGTCGAGCTTCGGAACCGGCAGCGGCGCAACCTGCTGACCACCCTCTTCCTCTCGCAGGGCGTCCCGATGATGACAGGCGGCGACGAGATCGGGCGCACTCAGGGGGGGAACAACAACGGATACTGCCAAGACAACGAAATCTCTTGGTTCGACTGGGAAAACGCCGACCAGGATTTCTTCGAGTTCTGCAGGAAGCTGATAGAGTTTCGCGGCTCGCACCCCCTCTTCCGCCGCCGGGGTTGGTTTCAAGGGAAGGCGATCCACGGCAGCGAGGTGGAGGACATCGCCTGGTTCACTCCGGAGGGGGAGAAAATGGCGGAGGAGGACTGGGGAGCAGGATTCGCAAAGTGCCTCGGAATCTATCTGAACGGCGCGACGATTCCGAATCCCAATCCGCGCGGAGAACCGGTGACCGACGACAATTTCTACATCGTCTTCAACGCGCACCACGAAGGGGTCGAGTTCACTCTTCCCGATGAATACTGGGGGAAACGCTGGATCAAGGAGCTGGATACGACGGTCGGATGGCCGGAGGAGGAGATCCTCGCTGCGGGAGACCGGCTGGAAGCGGGGCCCCGCTCGATGCTGGTGCTGCGCCATGAAGCCTGATCGGATCGCGACCTACCGCCTGCAGCTCCGCCCCGGTTTCGGTTTCGACGAGGCTGCCGGGGTTGTTCCGTACCTCAAGGAGCTGGGTGTCAGCCATCTGTACGCCTCCCCCTACCTCCAGGCGGCGGAGGGGAGTACGCACGGCTACGACGTTGTCGATCCGGGCCGGGTGAATACGGAACTCGGCGGCGAGGAGGCGCACGAGCGCATGTGTGCCGCTCTCTCGGAGAACGGACTCGGACAGATGATCGACGTGGTCCCCAACCACATGGCCATCCCCGGCAGGCAGAATCCGTGGTGGTTCGACGTGCTGGAGAACGGTCCGTCGAGCCAGTTCGCCACCTTTTTCGACGTGGACTGGGATTCCTCCGAGACGAGGTGGCCGAACAAGGTACTGATCCCCGTGCTTGGCGACCACTACGGCCGCGTGCTGGAGAACAAGGAATTCCGCCTCTCGCGGGAGGAGGGGCGCTTCCTGCTGTATTACCACGACCACGTCTTCCCCGTCGACCCCTCCAGCCTCGCGGACCTGCTGCGCGGAGCGGCCTCATCGTGCGGGTCGGAGGCGCTCGCTTTCCTCGCGGAGAGCCACGCGAGGCTCCCCCGCCCGACGGTGACCGCGAGACAGGGCGTCGAGCGTCGCCACCGCGACAAGGCGGTCCTTGCGGACCTGCTGGCGAGGCTCTGCAGGGAGGAGCCGGAGGCGGCGTCAGCCGTCGAGGAGGAGATGGAACGGCTGAACCGGGATGCCGACGCCATGGACTTGCTCCTGGAGCAGCAGAACTACCGGCTGGCGTGGTGGCGCACCGCGAACCGGGACCTGGGATACCGCAGATTTTTCGACATCAAGGATCTTGCCGGACTTCGGGTCGAGGATTCGGATGTCTTCCTGGCGACGCACGCGCTTCCTGTCGCCTGGTTCCGGCGGGGAACGGTGCAGGGGCTGCGGATCGATCATCCGGACGGACTGCGCGATCCCGCCGAGTATTTTCAGCGGCTGAGCGATGCCTGTCCGGGCGCGTGGATCGTCGCCGAGAAGATCCTCGAACCCGGAGAGAAGCTCCGGAACTGGCCCATCGCGGGCACAACCGGATACGACTTCCTGAACCTGCTGAACGGCCTCTTTATCGATGCGGCAGGCGAAGGGCCGATGACGGAACTGTACCGGGAGTTCACCGGCGAGCCGGTCGATTTTCATGCCCTCGTGCCCGGATGCAAGCGCGCCGCCGTCACGGAGCTGCTCGGAAGCGAACTGAACCGCCTGACCACCCTCTTCGTGGCGATCTGCGAACGCCATCGCCGCTACCGCGACTATACGCGTCACGAGCTTCACGAGGCGCTGCGCGAGACTGCCGTCTTCTTTCCCGTCTACCGCTCGTACGTATCCGCCCCAGGGAACATCGTCTCCTCCGAGGACGAACGGCTCGTCGAAGATGCAATACGGCTCGCGGAGGAGGAGCGTCCGGAACTCGATCCCGAGCTCTTCCGCTTCCTGGAGGACCTGCTGCTGCTCAGAATACCGGGCGGCCTGGAGGAGGAGCTGGCGATGCGGTTTCAGCAGCTCACAGGCCCCGCGATGGCCAAGGGAGTCGAGGACACCGCCTTTTACCGTTATTTCCGGCTTGCCGCGCTCAACGAGGTCGGCGGCGATCCGGGACGGTTCGGCGTGTCGATCGGAGAGTTTCACCGCACATGTTCGGAAGCGTCGGAAGACCGCCCGTACTCGATGTTGGCCTCCACGACGCACGACACCAAGCGGAGCGAGGATGTGCGGGCCCGCCTGGCGCTGCTCTCGGAAATGCCGCAGCGGTGGAGCGAGTCCGTCTGGAGGTGGTGCGCGCACAACGAACGCTATCGTTCGGACAGCCTTCCGGACCGGAACACGGAGTACCTGCTGTACCAGACCCTCGCCGGGGCCTGGCCGATTGATCCCGACAGGGTGACCGCCTACATGGAGAAGGCCGTCCGGGAGGCCAAGACCCGTACGTCCTGGACGAGGATAGACGAGGCGTACGAGCGGTCGGTGCGCGATTTCGTGCTGGCCGTGCTCGGGGACGAGGCGTTCTGCGCCGACCTGGCCGGTTTCGTCGACGAGCTGGTCCTTCCCGGAAGGATCAACTCTCTCGCCCAGACGCTCGTCCGCCTTACGGCGCCCGGAATTCCCGACATCTACCAGGGGACCGAACTGTGGGACCTGAGCCTTGTCGATCCGGACAACCGGAGACCGGTCGATTTCGAAAGACGCAGGTCGCTGCTCCGGGAAGTGAAGAGTCTTTCTCCGGAGGATGTGATGGCGGGGATGGACGAGGGGCTTCCAAAGCTCCACCTGGTCCGCTGCGCGCTGCACACGAGGGCCGGTCGGCCGGAACTCTTCGGAGAGGGATCATCCTATCGGCCTTTGAAAGTCTCGGGAGCGGAGGAGAACCGCGTTATCTCGTTCATGCGCGGAGAAGGGGCGGTGACCGTAGTCCCCCGGCTGGTTCTCGGACTTGACGGGGACTGGAAAGACACGTCCCTGGAGCTGCCGGCCGGAGTGTGGAGCAACGTCCTGACGGGGGAGGATTTCACAGGAGGACAGGCGCCGCTCGGGCGGCTTCTGAAGCGTTTTCCCGTCGCGCTGCTGCTCCGGAAGGAAGGAGAGGAACAGGGATGGCGAAAGTGACGGTCTGGGCGCCGCATGCCCGGAAAATCGAGTGCGAGAATTCCGGAAGATTGTCCGCCATGGCGCGGCGGGACGACGGATGGTGGGAGGCGGATATTCCGGAGATACGGCACGGCGCGGATTACGCCTTTCGTGTGGACGGTGAAGGACCCTTTCCGGATCCGCGCTCTCCGTGGCAGCCGGAGGGGCCGCACGGCCCGTCCCGATGGGTGGAGCACGACCGCTTCGACTGGACGGATTCCGGTTGGAGACAGCCTCCCCTCGGCTCGGCGGTGATCTACGAACTGCATGTCGGCACGTTCACGCCGGGAGGAACATTCGATTCCGCCATCGACCGGCTGGAGCATCTTGTCGATCTCGGCGTGACCCACGTCGAACTGATGCCGGTCGCCGAGTTCTCCGGTGTTCGGGGCTGGGGGTACGACGGCGTCGATCTCTACGCGCCGCACTCCGCATACGGAGGCCCGGATGGACTGAAGCGCCTGGTGGACGCCTGCCACCGGCGCGGATTGGCAGTGCTGCTCGATGTCGTCTACAACCATCTGGGGCCTTCCGGGAACTACCTGGCCCGCTTCGGCCCCTACTTCACCGAACGGTACGCCACGCCGTGGGGGGAGGCGGTGAACCTCGACGGGGCGGAAAGCGACGAGGTCCGGCGTTTCTTCATCGACAACGCGCTCTCGTGGCTGCGCGACTATCACATGGACGGTCTCCGCATCGACGCGGTGCACGCGATTGTCGACACGTCCGCGACGCACTTCCTGGAGCAGATGGCCGCCGAGGTGAAGGAGCTGGAAGCCGGACTCGGAAGATACCTCGTCCTGATCGCGGAGAGCGACTTGAACGACCCGCGCGTGATCCGCCCCGTGGAAATCGGAGGGTACGGCATCGACGCGCAGTGGAACGAGGACTTCCACCACGCGCTGCACACGGTTCTGACAGGGGAGAGCAACGGCTATTACTGCGATTTCGGCAGGCTGTCCGACCTTGCCAAGGTGCTCACGGGTGCTTTCGCGTACGACGGGTGCTATTCCCAATACCGGAGGCGCAGCCACGGTCGACCCGCGGCAGGCCTTTCCGGCCGCAAGTTCGTCGCCTGTCTTCAAAATCACGACCAGGTGGGGAACCGCGCCCTCGGAGAGCGGACGAGCGCGCTGCTTTCGCTCTCCCGCCTGAAGATCGGGGCGGCACTGCTGATGACATCTCCCTTCGTGCCGATGCTCTTCCAGGGGGAGGAATGGGGGGCCTCCGCCCCGTTCCTTTATTTTACCGATCACCGGGATCCCGCGCTGGGGGAGGCAGTGAGACAGGGGCGCCGGCACGAGTTCGCGGCTTTTGGATGGTCTCCGGAGAAGATTCCCGACCCTCAGTCGCCGGAGACGTTCAAGAAGTCCGTTCTCGACTGGAGCGAGAGGGAAACCGGTTCGCACGTGGAGCTGCTTGACTGGCACCGTTCGCTTCTCGCACTGCGCCGCTCCGTTTCCGCACTCCGCGACGGGAGAATGGAGCAGATCTCGGTCCGTTTCGACGAGGATGAGCGCTGGCTGTTGATGGAGCGCGGAGCCGTCGTTGTGGCCGTCAATTTTTCCGACACCGGCCGACGTATTTTCCTCCCTGGGATCGCGGGTGCGCGATGTGCGCTCGCCTCCGAACGGGGGGTTGTCGCTGACGAAAGAGGTGTCTTTCTGCCTCCGGAATCGGTCGCCGTCTTCGTTCACGACATCCGCAGCGGTATCTGATCGATGGTTGTCGAAGTCATAATTTCTTGACATGGATGCTCTTTTACGCAATCATATTCGAACATATCTTTTTTGATCCGAATGAAAAGTGGTGATCGGGCAGTAAAGGAGGTTTACAATGAGAGAGAGAGTGATAGAACGCCGCGCTTTCGAGCGTGTCGTCATAGAGAATGTGACTCCCCGGATCGAGAACGGCCTTTTCCCGGTCAAGCGTGCCAAGGATGAATCGCTGACGGTCGGGGCCGATATTTTCGTGGACGGCCACGACAGGCTTTCGGCGAGACTTCTGTACCGTAAGGAGGGCGAGACCGGGTGGCGGAGCGCCCCGATGACGCCGCTGCCGAACGACCGATGGCAGGCCGCGTTCGGGCTTCCCGAGCTGGGAGTGTACGAGTACACGGTGGAGGCTTGGATGGACCGCTTCGCCACATGGCGGGAACGCCTCGGAAAGAAGGTCTCCGCGGGTCAGGAAGTGCCGGTCGAGCTGCTCGAAGGTGCGGGAATGATCCGGGAGGCGGCTGCGCGGGCGCGGGGCGAGGACTCGGAGATCCTCGACCGGTACGCCTCGATTCTGGCCTCCGATGCTCCATTGGCGGAGCGGACGCAGGATGCCCTCTCCGCGCATTTGGAACGACTGATGGTTCTTTACCCCGATACGGGCGAGCGCTCGGAGTACGGTCCGCCGCTGCGGGTGCGCGTCGAGCCTTTGAAGGCCCTCTACAGCACATGGTACGAGGTGTTTCCCCGATCGTGCTCGGACACGCCGGGCCGTCACGGCACGTTCCGGGACTGTATTCGACGTCTCCCCTACATCGCCGGAATGGGCTTCGACGTCCTCTATCTGCCGCCGATCCATCCCATCGGGAGGAAGCACAGGAAAGGGCGCAACAACTCCGTCGTCTGCGAACCGGGTGATCCGGGGAGTCCATGGGCCATCGGCGCCGCGGAAGGAGGGCACAAGTCGATCCACCCCGAACTTGGAACGCTCGGGGACTTCCGGGAACTGATCGAAGCAGCCCGGGAACACGGTATCGATGTCGCGATGGACATCGCTTTCCAGTGCAGCCCAGACCATCCGTATGTCGGAGAGCATCCGGAGTGGTTCCGCCGGCGCCCCGACGGTACGGTCCAGTACGCCGAGAATCCGCCCAAGAAATACCAGGACATCTATCCCTTCGAATTCTCCTCCCCGCACGCCGAAAGCCTCCGGAACGAGCTGCTGGACGTGGTCCGCTTCTGGATGGAGCAGGGGATCCGCATCTTCCGGGTGGACAATCCCCATACAAAACCGCTCCGATTCTGGGATTGGCTCATCGCCGAGTGCAAGAGGGAGCATCCGGAAACGGTCTTTCTCGCGGAGGCCTTCACCCGCCCGAAGATCATGTATCGCCTGGCCAAGGGGGGCTTCACCCAGTCCTACACCTATTTCACGTGGCGGAACCTCAAGTGGGAGATCGAGCAGTACTTCAAGGAACTGACCGGAACCGGAGCGAGCGAGTTCTTCTGGCCCAACCTCTGGCCGAATACGCCGGACATTCTCCCCGAATTTCTTCAGCTCGGAGGTCGTCCCGCCTTTCTGCTGCGGCTGATGCTGGCCGCGACACTCTCCTCCAGCTACGGAATCTACGGACCGGCCTTCGAGCTCTGCGTCAACCGGCCGAAGGAGCCCGGAAGCGAGGAGTATCTGGACTCTGAAAAATACGAGATCATTCCCTGGGACCTGGAACAGCCGCATTCGATCCGGCCCTTCATCACAAGGATCAACCGCATCCGGCGCGAGAATCCCGCGCTGCAGCAGACGCGGAACCTGGTCTTCCATCCGGTGGACCGGGAGGAGATCCTCTGCTTCAGCAAGTTCACGGACGACCTGTCGAACATCATCGTCGTGGCGGCGAACCTGGATCCGCATCACACGCACAGCGCATGGCTTCGACTTCCCTTCGAAAAGATGGGAGCGAAGACCGAGCAGACGTACCAGATGCATGATCTTGTGAGCGATGCCCGTTATCTGTGGCACGGAGAGTCCAACTACGTGGAACTCGACCCCTCGGTCTCCCCTGTCCAGATTTTCCGGGTCCGGAGGCGCCTGAGAACCGAGAGCGACTTCGACTACTTCATGTAGAAGGGGAGACGGAGTGCGATGAAAAAGAGTGAAACGGTCCTGCGGAACGACCTGTTATGGTACAAGGACGCCGTAATCTACCAGGTTCACATAAAGACTTTTTTCGACAGCAACGGCGACGGCATCGGTGACTTCCGGGGGCTGACGTCGAAACTCGATTATCTGCAGGACCTTGGAGTGAACACGCTGTGGGTGCTCCCTTTCTATCCGTCGCCCCTTCGGGACGACGGATACGACATCGCCGATTTCGAGGGGATCCATCCCTCCTACGGCACGCTGGCCGACTTCAAGGCGTTTCTGCGGGAGGCGCATAAACGAGGATTGAAAGTCATCACGGAGCTGGTCATCAACCACACGTCCGACCAGCACCCCTGGTTCCAGCGCGCGCGCCGGGCGAAGCCTGGAAGCAGGTTGCGCGACTTCTACGTCTGGAGCGACTCGAACAAAAAGTACGGAGACGCGCGCATCATCTTCCAGGATTTCGAGAGCAGCAACTGGACTTGGGATCCCTTGGCGCAGGCCTACTACTGGCATCGCTTCTACTCGCACCAGCCGGACCTGAACTTCGACAATCCGAAGGTCCATGAAGCGGTCTTCAAGGCGCTCGACTTCTGGATGGACATGGGCGTGGACGGAATGCGGCTCGACGCGATTCCCTACCTCTACGAGCGGGAGGGGACGAACTGCGAGAATCTCCCCGAGACGCACGCCTTCCTGAAGAAACTTCGGGCGAGGATGGACGGAAAATACGGGGGACGGATGTTCCTGGCCGAGGCCAACCAGTGGCCCGAGGACGCGGTGGAGTACTTCGGCGAGGGGGACGAGTGCCATATGTGCTTCCACTTCCCGCTGATGCCGCGCCTCTACATGGCGCTGCACATGGAGAGCCGCTATCCCGTCACCGAAATCCTCGACAGCACTCCGCAGATTCCGGAGAACTGTCAGTGGGCCATCTTCCTCCGCAATCACGACGAACTGACCCTCGAGATGGTCACCGACGAGGAGCGCGACTACATGTACCGCGCCTACGCGCGCTCCCCGGAGATGCGGGTGAATCTCGGCATCCGCCGCCGCCTGGCGCCGCTCCTCAGCAACAACCGGAGAAGGATAGAGCTGATGAACGCGCTGCTGCTCTCCCTGCCCGGGACGCCGGTGCTCTACTACGGCGACGAGATCGGGATGGGCGACAACGTCTACCTGGGCGACCGGAACGGTGTCCGGACCCCGATGCAGTGGAGTCCCGACCGGAACGCCGGTTTTTCGAAATGCAATCCGCAGAAGCTCTACCTGCCGGTGATCATCGATCCGGAGTATCACTACGAGGTGATCAACGTCGAAGCGCAGATGCAGAACAGCCACTCCCTCCTCTGGTGGGTACGGCGCCTTCTCGCCCTCCGGAGCCGGATTCCCGCATTCAGCCGGGGCGACATCCGCTTCCTGGAGCCGGAGAACCCGAGAATACTGGCGTTCATACGGCAGTACGAAAAGCAGTCCGTCCTGGTGGTGGTCAATCTCTCCCGCTTCGTCCAGTACGCCGGAATCGACCTCCAGTCATACAAGGGAACGGTACCGGTGGAGATCTTCGGCAACACTCCCTTTCCCAGGATCGGCGAGGATCCGTTCTTTCTGACCCTCGCTCCGCACTCGTTCTACTGGTTCGACCTTTCCGCCGAGGATGCGGACGCCTCCCCGGAGGAGCTTCCGCTGTTCGAGGTCCGCGAATGGGGAGAGCTTTTCGAGGACGGTATTTCAAACAGGCTGAAACGCCGTTTGCCCGGCTATATCGGCGTTCAGAGATGGTTCGGAGCCAAGAGCAGGCGAATAAAGACCACCTCCGTCCGCGAGATGATGCCGGTGAAGAACTGCCTTCCGGCGGGGATCATCTTCTTCGTCGACCTGGTGTACACCGACGGAAGCGAGGATACATGGCTTCTGCCCGTGTCGTATCTCCCGGCGAACGAAGCGGAAGCGGTCCTCGCCGAACGCCCCTGGGCGGCCCTGGCAAGGGTCCGCAACGCTTCCGGGGAAGAGGGGTTTCTCGTCGACGGCATGCTGTCCCCCGCCTTCTGCGCGGCGCTCCTCGATATGTTTGCACGCAGGCAGACGCTCAAAGGCATCGAAGGGCGTCTGACGACAACCTCGTCTCCTGCTTTCCGGGCTCTCCGCAAAAACGAACGGCAGGCTGAAGCGATCAGCGTGATCAAGGCCGAGCAGAGCAATACATCCGTCGTCTACGGCAATCGCTTCATCCTGAAGCTCTTTCGGCGAATTCAGGAGGGGGTCAACCCCGATCTGGAGGTCGGCCGTTTCCTCACCTCCAGGGGGTTCAGGGGCGTGCCCGCGGTGGCCGGGAGTTTGGAGTACTCCAGGGATGGCGCGGAGCCGGAGACCCTGGGAATTCTTCAGTCCTACGTGCAAAACCAGGGAGATGCCTGGGCGTACACGCTGAACAGCCTGTCGGGGTATTTCGAACGGATCATGGAAGGGCATGAAGAGCCGGATCTCCTCCCCCGCAAGAGCCCGCTGGGGCTGAGCTCCGCGCCGGTTCCCCCGGAGGTTGCCGAAAGGATCGGATTTTACCTGGACTCGGTCCGGATGCTGGCGGAGCGGACCGCCGAGATGCACTCCGTACTGGCATCGGAGAGGGAGGATCCCCTCTTTGCGCCGGAAGCCTTCTCCAAGCTTTACCAGCGTTCGCTCTTCCAGTCGATGAATTCGTCCGCGGGACAGGTGCTGCGGCGCTTCAAGGCCTCGCTGGACAAGTCGGACGGACTTGTCTCCGAATCGGCAAGGGAGTTGGGAGCAAGGGTGCTGGAACGCCGGCACGAGATCACGGAGCGCTTCCGGGCCCTGACAGGCCGCAAGATAGACGCGACGCGGCTGCGCTGCCACGGCGATTACCACCTCGGCCAGGTGCTGTACACCGGGAAGGATTTCATCATCATCGACTTCGAGGGAGAACCTTCCCGCCCTGTGAGCGAACGACGGATCAAGCGTTCTCCGCTGCGCGACGTCGCGGGCATGCTCCGCTCTTTCCATTACGCGCTCCATTCGGCACTCCTCGCCGAGCAGTCGAGGGGAACATTCTCCCCGGACAGGTTCGCCCTCGTGGAGAAGCAGGCGGAGGAGTGGAGAGTGTGGGTCTGTGCCGAGTTCCTGCGCGTCTACCTCGAACGGAGCGCGGATGTCGGGTTTCTGCCGCGGAACCGCGAAGATATCCGCATGCTGCTGGATGCCTACCTGATGGAGAAGGCCGTGTACGAACTCGGTTACGAGATGAACAACCGCCCCGGCTGGGTTCGGATCCCGCTCATGGGAATCGAACGGCTGCTGGATGAAGAGTGAGAAAAAAGAGGAGGTCGCACGATGACGCTTTCCAAGCATGGGACATCAGGGCGCCGCGATGCCGGCCCCGTAACAGCTGAAGATATCGCGCTCCTTAAGGAAGGGCGCCATTTCCGTCTCTACGAAGTTATGGGAGCGCACCCGGCCGAACACGAGGGAGAGAGCGGAGTCCGCTTCGCCGTGTGGGCTCCGGGCGCCGAATCGGTCGCCGTTTTCGGGGATTTCAACGGCTGGAACAAGGAGAGCCGCCCTCTCGCACAGGCGGCGGGTTCCGGGGTATGGGAAGGATTTATACCGGGCGCGGCTCCCGGCGCGATGTACAAGTACCACATACGATCGAAGAACGGCCGCCGCCTGGACAAGGCCGATCCTTTCGCCTTCGGCGCGGAAATGCCTCCAGGAACCGCATCGGTTGTCCGGGATCTCGAATACGAATGGGGGGACGGCGAGTGGATGCGGAATCGGGGAGGCGCAGGCCCGTCCGCTCCCGCCTCGGTCTACGAGGTGCATCTCGGTTCGTGGATGCGCGTTCCCGAGGAGGGCGACCGTTTTCCGACGTACCGGGAGCTCGCTCCCAAGCTGGCCGAGTACGTTCTCAAGACCGGGTTCACCCACGTCGAGCTCCTGCCGGTTATGGAGCATCCGTTCTACGGAAGCTGGGGGTACCAGTGCACGGGCTATTTCGCGCCCACTAGCCGCTACGGTTCTCCGGAGGATTTCATGTACCTTGTGGATCATCTGCACCGGAACGGAATCGGGGTGATCCTCGACTGGGTTCCGTCGCACTTTCCCGACGACGCGCACGGACTGAGCCGCTTCGACGGAACGCATCTCTTCGAGCACGAGGACCCGAGGCGGGGCGTGCATCCCGAGTGGAACAGCCGCCTTTTCAACTACGGCCGCAACGAGGTCGTCGCATTCCTCCTGAGCAGCGCGCTCTTCTGGCTTGACCGGTATCATGTCGACGGACTCCGCGTGGATGCCGTGGCCACCATGCTTTCTCTCGACGACTTCAGAAAAGATGGGGAGTGGATTCCCAACGAGTACGGAGGCAGAGAGAATCTGGACGGAATCGCTTTTCTGCAGCGGTTCAACGAAGTGGTGCACGAGCAGTATCCCGGAGTGGTCACCATCGCCGAGGAGTCGACGGCATGGCCCAAAGTATCGCGCCCTGTGCGCGAGGGAGGGCTCGGGTTCGATATGAAGTGGGACATGGGGTGGACGCACGACACGCTCTTCTACATGTCGCTCGACCCCATCCGTCGCAGCCATCACCACGACATGCTGACTTTCCGGATGATGTATGCCTTCGACGAGAATTTCGTGCTTTCTCTCTCCCACGACGACGTGTCCTGTTCGTCGCTGCTGGAGAGGATGCCGGGCGACGACTGGTCGAAGTTCGCCAACCTCCGGCTGCTTCTCGGCTACCTGTACGCGCAGCCGGGGAAGAAGCTGCTCTTCATGGGCGACGAGATCGGCCAGTGGCGAGGATGGTCCCACGACAGAAGCCTCGACTGGCATCTGCTGGAAAATCCGCTGAACAAAGGGCTGCAGCGATGGGTCGAGGATCTGAACCAGTTCTACCGGCGAACTCCGGCGATGCACGGCGATGACTTCTCCCCGGAGGGATTCCGATGGATCGACTGCCACGACGCGCGGCAGTCGACGCTCGCGCTGATGCGTTCCGCGGCCTCGGGCCCGCAGGAGAAGGAAATCGTCGTCGTCTGCAACTTCACTCCCGTGCCAAGGCCGAACCATCGAATCGGCGTTCCCCGGGAAGGGATCTGGAGGGAACAGCTCAACAGCGACGCCTCGGAATACGGAGGAAGCAACCAAGGGAGCATGGGAGACGTCGAAGCCTCGCCGATACCGGCTCACGGTCTCCCGTTCTCGGTCAATCTGCTGCTGCCTCCGCTGGGGATCGTCTTCCTTGAACCGGCGGCCTCAAGCTAGGCGGAATCGAAAGAGCGTCAGTCTTTGGCCTTCTCGATGATGCGTGCCGCGATCTCGGCAGCCCGGCCCGAATAATTCGCGCAGGCTTCCCGGAGGTTTTTCTCGCGGAAGACCTCCTGTCCCTCCTGTGTGCCCAGATCGCACCCGAGCAGCAGATGACAGTCGCGTGCGCCGAACTCCTCCTCGAACTCGGCGATGAGCTGTCGGACCGCCTTGTAGGCAGGCTCGACGGACTCGTTCGCCGCGGACCTGCCGAGGGCGAGCCCGATACCCAGGATCGCTCCGGAGAGCGCTCCGCAGGTGCCGCATGTCCGCGCCATGCCGCTGCAAAGGCCTGTCGATATCCGCGGAATCAGGTCGGACTCGATGCCCTGCGACTCCGCAAGGGCGAGCAGAACGCTCTCCGCACAGTAGAGCCCCGAACGGAAAGAGTCGGCCGCCGTCCGGCCGATTTCCGAAGCTGTTTTCTGGTTCATCTGTACCTCCTCGATCGTTGAAATGTACTCCACCTCTATTCAATAGAGCGGCAAAGTCAATTATCTACAATGAACACATTCGATTGTCAAGTATCCTTTGTCGCTGAAAACGGCCAGAGGCTAGCTGTTTTAGCGGTCATTGAAAAAGGTCGAACCCGGACAAAAAGGTCAAACTCCTACAACTGATCGGCAACCACAGTTGCGATCCGGAACTTGTCAATAATTTCATGATTAAGGTCTACACCAAGTCCCGGAGCTGTCGGAACATCTAGCCAACCTTTCTTGATTTTTCGCTCAAATGGATCAGTCACAATAGAGAGCATTTGGTCTGTGTGATATGGGAAAGTCTCCTGAATGACAAAGTTGCTCAAAGTTGCCGCGAGTTGGATAGCAACTGCGGTCAAGACAGGACCGCCACAGTTATGGGGAGCGATGCGCATAGAGTGTGTCTCAGCAGCAGCGCCAATATAGAGAGCTTCAAGTATACCACCGCACGTTCCAGGGTCGGGTTGAACGATATCCACAGCACGGCTCTCGATGAGGGGGCGAAAACCGTACCTAGTGTAGAATCTCTCACCTGTTGCCAATGGTATATTTACTTTTGCCTTTATTTCACGGTAAGCATCTACATCAAAGGCATCCATCGCCTCTTCGTACCAGAAAATATCATACTGTTCTATTTCTCTTCCAATCTTTGTCATGATATCTGTGGTGCCTTCCGCCGTAACATCTATTAAAAGATCGATATCAGGACCGACGGCTTCTCGTATCAGACGTATCGCGTCGATACATCGCTTGTACTCTTCCTTGGTAATGACCCGGTTCTTTAAGTGTAAGTTGGTGTGGTTGATTGGATCGATCTTGCTCAGTGGATAAGTTTTGATGGCACTAAATCCATCTTCGACCACCTTGACGGCTTTTTCCGCGAATTCCTCAGCGGCAACGCACTTACCCTCGGACCAGCCATTTGCGTAAACTCGAATTTTATCGCGCTGTTTGCCGCCCAAAAGCTGATAGACTGGTACACTGAGAGTCCTACCTTTAATATCCCATAGTGCATGTTCTAGAGCGCTGACAGCCGAGTAGAAGATTGCGCCTGCTCCTTTGCCCCAGAAAGTGTGGTAATAGAAATCGTTCCAGATGTCTGTGATGTTGGCTGGGTCGCGACCAACTACAAACCTTTGTGCCAAATCAGCAGCCAGGTGTCCAGCGGCATAGCAACCAGCACCAAATCCTACAGCGGCTTCGCCGAGTCCAACAATGCCTTCGTCAGTGATAATTTCTATGACGACTGGTCGAAAACCTATCGTACCTATCACATAAACGTTTACTTCTCTGACTTTCATGGCTCCTCCTCCCCTCATTGTGAACAATGACAATGATTCACTACAAGATTTTCTACTTGATTAATCCGCGATGTTTATAATCCATTGATTTCCCGAACACGATGGCAAGCTGCGAAATGACCGGGGAGTACCTCCTCGAGGCGCGGTGCATTTTGAGTACAAATCTCTTTGCGGTAGTTACAGCGTTGAGCGAAGCGGCATACGTCACCGGGTTCGACAGGGGATGACAACTCTCCTCGCAGCAAAATATGATCCCGCTTAACATCAAGTCTCGCCCTGGGTATAGACGACAACAGGGCTTTTGCATATGGATGGAGTTGTGTGGCGAAAAGTTCTTTTGTGTTCGATTTTTCCACCATCTCTCCAAGGTACATGACCATTATATCGTCCGAGATGTGCTTAACGACCGAAAGGTTATGGGTTATAAAGATATAGGTTAGTCCACGAGCTTCCTGTAAATCCTGCATAAGGTTAAGTATCTGTGCTTGAATTGAGACGTCAAGGGCTGACACAGGCTCGTCACAAACGACAAATTTTGGGTTGAGGGCAAGCGCTCGACCAATACCTATACGCTGACGGCGACCTCCATCTAGCTCGTGAGGATAGGTGTTCTCATAACGCTGAGCAAGACCCACAGTTTCCATGAGTTCTAGGACTCGCTCACGGTATTCCTCTTTGTTTTTACAAACATTGTAGATCAACAAAGGTTCACCGATTATCTCGGAGACCGACTGCCTTGGATTTAGAGATGAAAAGGGATCTTGAAAAACCATCTGCATATTGCGTCGCAGTTCATGTAATCTTGCGCTCGATGGCTTTGAGATATCCTCTCCGTCAAAGACAATCTGTCCAGAAGTTGCAGAGAGCAAATGGAGCACGACCCTGCCAAGGGTCGATTTCCCACATCCTGATTCTCCTACTACTCCAAGCGTCTTGCCGCTCTCCACCTTGAATGAGATTTTGTCCACCGCATGAAGCATGCCGGATGCTGTTGGAAAATATTTTTTCAACTCGTTTACTTCAAGCAGGACACTCATACCGTATTGCCTCTATTAGGAGGTTGTATATGCCAACATTTAATGAAATGTCCGAAGGTTCGTTCGATAAACTCGGGATTAATGCTTACGCAAACTTCGGTACAGTATTTGCATCGAGGGTGAAACTTACAGCCTTTCGGTAGTTTCGTTGGATCGGGAGCAATTCCTGGAATAGACTCCAGTCTTTCGACATCGGAATCTATATCGGGCAGCGAATTAAAGAGTCCCAATTTGTAAGGATGCGATTCTCCTTCAAAAACATCCTTAAGTGAGCCCTGTTCGATAATTTCTCCTGCATACATTATGGCGACGCTATCGCAAACCTCTGCTACAACACCAAGGTCGTGGGTGATTAGCAACATAGCGGAGTCCCTTTCTTTTTTGAGTTTATTCATTAGGTCAAGGATTTGCATCTGTATAGTAACATCCAGAGCTGTTGTCGGTTCGTCGGCAATCAGTAGCTTGGGATTGCAAGCCAAAGCAATTGCGATTATTACGCGCTGTTTCATTCCACCGGAGAATTCATGAGGATAGTCCCCGTATCTGCTGCTCTGTATACCAACTAGCTCCAGCATGTTTTTTGCCTGGGAAGATGCATCTGATTGGGATACTTTATTATGGAGCCTAATAACTTCGGATATCTGATCGCCAACTGTCAACACCGGATTTAGCGAGGTCATAGGATCTTGAAAGATCATCGCGATTTCCTTACCTCTGTATCTCCGAAGTTGCCTATCGCTCAGTTTTAACAAATCAATGCCCTCATATTCCACGCTACCGGCTACAACTTTTCCAGGGGGGTTTGGCACAATCCCTAGAATGCTAAGAGCCAATGTAGTCTTGCCAGCCCCAGTCTCTCCAACTAGACCAAGGGTCTCCTTGTCTTGTAGCTTGAGGGATACACTGTTGACGGCTCGCACGAGATCGTCATCCACCGAATAAAGAACTTCCAAATTCGTAATTTTAAGGAGATCGTGATCCATCTGCGTAACCATCTCTCTATTGTTTAAGGCGAGGGTCAAGTGCATCGCGGAGACCATCGCCCAACAGATTTAAAGCAAAAGTTGTGATTACAATAGCAAGACCGGGAAGAATGCACATGTACCACTCGCTACGCAGGTATGCACGACCTGCAGAAATGAGTAGTCCCCATTCCGGATTAGGGGGCTGGACGCCCATTCCAACAAAGCTCAGCGAGGCGCTCATGAGAATAGCATTGACAACGCCGAGCGTAAATTGCACGATCACAGGTGCAAGTGAATTTGGCACAATGTGCTTTATCATTATACGACTGTTGCTGGCACCGATTGAACGGGCTGCCTCAATAAATTCCTGATCTCTCACGGTAAGCACTTGTGCACGCATAACGCGAGCGAAGTTTGGCATTGCTGTGACTGAGAGAGCTATCATCATGTTCCTCATATTGCTCCCTAGGGCTGCCACAATGCTGATGCATAGGAGCATTGCTGGCATGCCTATCAACACGTCCATGAGCCTCATAATGACGTTGTCAAGCTTGGAGAAAAAAGCGGCAAATAGCCCTAGAGCACAACCCACTAAGGCCGCTGCCGTCGTGCAGACTAGGCCTATGAAAAGGGTATATCTGGTACCAAAAATGACACGGCTGAAAATGTCGCGTCCGAAGTTATCTGTTCCAAACCAATGTTGAGCGTTTGGATAGATGAGCCGCGAAGTGTAGTCTTGCGCAGCATAGTCGTAAGGAGTGATGTATGGTGCGAATACGCCAACGACTATTAAAAAAACAAGAACAATCAGTCCTCCGAGGGCTAACTTGTTGCGTTTGAATCTCTTCCAAACTTCACGCAAAGGTGTGTTTTTTTTACCGTCGCTGTTCATATTACCTGCCCCCCACCTTCTCGACGGAAGTTGCTATTATCCGTTTTTTCTTTTTGGAAAACGCAGATTTAATACGAGGATCAACAAAGCAATAAAGAATATCAACGATAAGCGTAATCACAATGCAGTTGAGGGCTATCCAGAGGACTCCTCCCTGTACGACAGGGTAATCTTTGAAGTTGACGCTACTGATAATAAATGCACCAAGTCCTGGAATTGAAAAAACGGTTTCAACAAGAACGGCACCAGCTAAAAAATGAGTAATTCGAATTCCTATGATCGTGAGAATAGGGACCTGTGCGTTTTTGAACGCATGACGCATAATGGTCATGAAGTTGCTCTGCCCTTTTGCTTTGCTGGTACGGATATAGTCCTGCCGTATAACTTCAAGCATACTCGACCGTGTCATTCTCATGATGGATGCACTAGCCTGAAGCCCCAGCGTGAATACCGGAAGTACCCAATACTTCAGACCGTAGCTACCGGTGGCCGGGAGCCATTGTAACTTTACCGAGAAAAAGAGTACCAGAACCATGGCAAGCCAAAAGGACGGAGCTGACACTCCAAATAGGGAGAAGGATGTCAGCAGCTTGTCTAGGAGGGAGTATTGACGCACTGCTGAAATTATTCCTGCGGTAACACCTATAAGAACTCCAAGGACCACACTGGAGAAAGTTAGGATGAGAGTGTTGGGATACCGGGCCATTATCTCCTCGAAGACGGGGCGGCCTGTCCTATATGAGATCCCGAAATCCCCTTTAAATACACCTAAAAAATACTTTGTCAGGCGCACCAAATAAGGGTCATTCAGTCCCAACTTGTTTTGAATATCTTGAATTGCCTCTGGTGTGGCATTTTCGCCGAGAATTGCAATTGCAGGGTCGCCTGGAGTAACATACATCAAAGTAAAAATAATGACGACCACACCGAACAGAATTGGAATCATAAGGAGTATGCGTTTTAAAATATAGTTAGTCAAATCTAAGATCACCATCCTATAGTTTTGCAATAATTTGCATGGCGCCGAGCAGGCGACGCTTGCTCGGCGCCATGCATTGGATTTATATGCTACTTGAAGTAAACATATTGCAACAGATGGTGTTCATAGGATGGCATAATGCGAAACCCGATAACGTCTGGTTGACAGGCAGCGTTGAGCTCTTTATGCCAGACCGGCAGAACAACGAAGTTTGCCATAAGCATCTCCTGACACTTGTGGTAGAGTCGGTTGCGCTCCTCATGATCGACGGTGATAAGGGCCTTGCTGATGATGTCGTAGTACTCGGGATTTTCCCAGCTTGTCAAAGGCCACTCAGAGGTGTCAGGTAGCCAACGGAAGAGGACACGGCCAGCCTCGCCTGTGCTGGCGGTAAGGCCGTAAATTGTCATTACGCCCTTACCTGCGGCAAGAGAGGAAGCCCACACGGTGCCATCCATGACAACAATTTCGACCTTAATTCCTACTTTTGCGAGCTGGGCCTGTATTACTTCGCAGAAATCTTTCCGCTGCTGGTCGGAGCTGTTGGCTGAGATGCTTGTGGTAAATCCGTTTGGATATCCAGCCTCCGTAAGAAGTTCTTTTGCCCCTTCTATATCCTGCTTGGGGAAGAACGCTGACAGGTCGGGGTGACGGCCATCAATTCCCGGAGATATTACATTATCGGCTAGTTTTCCAAAGCTACCATATGCTACAGCTATTGCCGATTTGATGTCTACTGCCTTCCATATCGCCTCTCTAACGCGGATGTCATCGAAGGGCTTGACAGCCTGATTCATGTAGAGATAACTTGTGTTGGCACCCATTGCTGATACTAAGTTTATATTGGGGTTTGCACGAACACGATCAATGTCGTTGGCGCTAATCTCATAGACAATGTCTGCGCCGGCACTTTCTGCCTCTATGGCACGGGATGAGGCTTCATTGATGTAACGAATGGTAACATTCTTCACGTAAGGTTGGCCTTTGATCCAATACTTTTCAAAAGCTTTTAAAATTACGCTGTCTCCGATGTTAAACTTTACAATTTGGTAGGGGCCGGTACCTATAGGGGATGTAAAGAAATTGCCGTTGCTCTCCTTGAAAGCGCGCTGACTTATTATTCCGCAGAGTGGGTTCTCAAGCATTGGGAGCTGGAGTGCGTAAGGTGCTGTTGTGACCAACTTCATTGTGTAATCGTCCACAACAACGCTCTTGTCAAAATCGACACGATTGACCTGCATTGCCGCGACGGTTTTGTCGTCTCTAATTCTTTTCAGGGTGAACATAACGTCGCTTGCCTTGAGTTCGTCTCCATTATGGAAGTGTACCCCCCGGCGAATGTGCAGGACAAGAGTAACATCGTTTTCATATTCCCATCTCTCGGCTAACCAGGGAATCAGCTCGCCTTTTTCGTTATAAACGACGAGGGTTTCGTAGATTTGACGTGTGGTCTGGTGCTTGTTCTGTGCAACGTTATCGTGGGGATCGAGAGAGTTGGGTTCGGATGGCATCACAACAACCATGGAATCCTTGCTGGATACAATGGTGTCACCAGCAGTTGCTGCTTCACTGGAGATGGTGCCATTGCATGCTGAAAGACTCAAGAGCATTGCGATACAGAATAGTAGCGCGCGGAAGCTTTTTTCGGTTCTTTTCATGGTAGTTCTCCTTTCTAAAGTAGGAAATATCTGAAAAAGTTACCCTAAAAATCGCTTCTCGAGCTTGGAAAATAGCACCTAGCAATACTATTTTCTTTTTATCGCACCTCCTTTCTTAAACAAATTAAAGAAACCAGAGAAAACCTTGTTCCGCTAAATATTTTTAGTTGCTCAAACCTTTGAAGAACTGGAGTTTCATTACGTTTGCAATTGGTATATCAAGCTCCTCACTTATCCTCATAAGGAAATTCATTCCAAATGTACGGGAGGCGCTGCGAGGAGCACCTGTCTTGGTCAGATGACAACCTAGAGCAAGGCCTATCTCCTTTTCCGGCGAATCGAGAACGCCGCCTGCACGTCCCGATGGCACTACCAGCATACCTTTTTCCATCATGTAGCGTGCCGTCTCCAGTGCTTCCGTTATCGTCCCTGCCTGATTCGGCTTGAATATCATGCCCCGCGCCGCATTCATTTCGACGGCTTTTCTTGCCCTGTCGATACTCGTGCATAGAAAGTCGTCTCCGATTATGACGGATTGAATGCGCTGGCTCGCCAGTTTAAATCCCTCAAAATCTTCCTCTTGAAGAGCGTCCTCAATAAAAATAATCGGATATTTTTCAGCAAGTCCAGCCAGAATATCGATGATTTTATCTCTGGATACCAGTTCCCCCCGGTAGTTGTAGCCTCCGGTCTGTTCGTCGTAAAATTCGCTGCTTGCGCAGTCTATAGCGTACACAACATTATTTTTATACCCTGACTCGGCAACAGCCGTTTCCATCATTTGAAAAACCTCAAATGGATCATCAGATGGTGCTCCATAACCGCTGTAATTACCCATGTTGGCCGAACGCCCGTTTATTTGTTTGATGATCTGACCTAGACGTTGAAAAACCTCAACAATTATGCGGATAGCTTCGTATCCAGTCGTTACGCCATGAGGTATAATCATGAACTCTTGAAATGCCAAACTTTTATCATTATAGGTTCCACCATTGACTACATTCGAAGCCGGTGTAAAAATGTATTCGATTTTTTTCTCTCCTGCCATATTGAGGAAAAGTGGTTTTCCGTTTGCCGCTGCTGCAGCCCTGACGGCAGCTACTGAGGTAGCGTAAATTGCATTGCCGCCGAGCCTTGTTTTATAACGGGTTCCATCAAGCTCTATCATCGTGCGGTCGATTTTGCACTGATCATGAATGTCAATCCCAATCAGCGCTGGGGCTATGATATTTTCTATGTTCTCGATTGCCTTATAAACGCTCAACCCGCCAAAGAGATTCGGATTGCCATCCCGCATAACATAAGATTCGTTTTTGCCCACCGATGTGCCTGTAGAGGCTCCTGCTCTCCCCAAGAAGCCATCCTCCGTTATGATATCGACCTCCGGTACCGGACGTCCGTTCGCGTCAAGAACCTGTCTTGCCTTGATTTGATTAATTTTAGAAGTGCCCATTCTCCATTCCTTTCTGCTCATTTTGAGCCTGTTAGTCAGATATGTAAATAACGTTGAAATCACAGAGATTTGTACCAGTGTTTCCGGTAAAGATGCTGTCACCTATCGCTCGAAGTGCATCTCCAGTAGAGTGTTTGCGTAATGCTTCGAAAACGTTAATTTGTTTGTCTGCAAGCCGGGCGCAAGTCTTGGAATCGACGATCCCTCCCGCATAGGAAGTGGTCCCATCTGTTCCTTCCGTATCGATCGAAGCCATGCAGACGCCATGATATCCCTGGATACCCTGCGCGAATCCCAGTACCAGTTCATGGGAAGGGCCACCCGCTCCATTAGGTTCCGTTTCAACACAGGTAGTTGTTTCGCCGGATGCAAACACAAAGCAAGGCCTTTTAATAGGACGCTCGTTCTCGAATATTTCACGAGCGATAGACGAAAAAACGACCCCCACATGCTTGCTCTCACCCTCTATAAAGGTAGTCAGGGTTATTGATGGAATTCCCATGCGCTCGGCAATCTTTCCGGCTGTTTCACAGGAGTCGGGAACGCCGTCCAATATGAAATTGGTAACATCCCCGTGCAGCTTCTTTGGTGTTTCTGTAACACGGGCATCATCCCAAAGATAAGCGATAACGCTTTGAGGAAGCTTATCGCAAAGATCGTAGTTGATGATCGCGTCCCGAGCATTTTGGATGGTGGTGCCATCCGGTGCCATCGGAGTTCCTCTGAAATGCTTAGGAAGGCTGCGGTCCACTGTTGGCAAGGCTCCGACTCCGTCGCTGATAATTAGGTTGACCAGTTGCGCTCCTTTGTTCAAAATCCTTGCGGCAAGGCGTCCTCCGTTGATCTGTGAAAGATGGCGACGGACAGCATTGACTTCCAAAATTTTAGCTCCTGAGCGAAGCATCAAATCGTGTGTTATTCGCTTTTCCTCAGGAGTAACGCCATCAACAGGGCAAGAAAGAAGGGCGGAACTTCCGCCGCTGATGACTGAAATAAAAAGATCGGTGCTTTCGGCTTGATCCACTAAATCAAACATTGCCTTTGCGGCGAGAAGACTTTCATCGTTCGGAACGGGATGTCCGCCGATGAATACAGTTGTATTGCAATATTCGTCCTGCGGTTCTGCAATCTTTACCGAGATAATTCCCTTTGTTAATGTATTGCCCAAAATGCTGCAAACGGATGAAGCCATAGCGTTGCATGCTTTTCCTGCGCCAAGCAGATATATATTGCTTTTTTGGGAAAGGTCTATCGTTAGCTGCCCAATGGAAAGCTTGTTCTCTTTCAGTGACATCAGATCGCGGATGCGGCATGAAGCGTCCAGCTCACTCAAGACTCCCTCAAGCATCCAAAGTACTCTTTCTCGTGACACAGCATCTCCATTTTTCATAAGAGAATCATAATTTTTTATTTTTTTCATAAATATATTCCTTCTGTATTATATATTTAAATAAGTAAAGTGTATTTAAGGTATTTTTGTTTAGTTTTTTCATAGACCAAATAGATAATAAAAGTGATTGTCAGTAAAGTCCCCCCGATGATATCCGTTTTAAAGGAGGGATCTATTAGAGTCAGCGCTGAAGAAAAAAACATGAACCTTAACGAGTAGGGGAGGGGACAGCGTAAATATCCATGCAACGCGACCGCCAGACTAAAAACGCCGATTACTCCTGTGATGAAAGAGAACAGGTAGGCGCCTAGCGTTGCCTTTTCCATAATCATGATTGGATTAAACACAAACGTAAATGGAACTATCAGACCGGCGGCAGCCAAACGCAGGCCGCCCCAGGCTGTTTTGGAGAGTGAACTGCCTGCCAGAGAAGATGCCGCGTAAGACGCCATGCAGACAGGCGGCGTCAGATTTGACATAGTGCCGAGCCACATGACAAACAGGTGGGAAGCCAAGAGATTAAGGCCCATCGCAACAAGCGCCGGAACTGCGACTACCGATACTACGATATAGCATGCGGGACCGGGCATCCCCATGCTCATTATAATGATAATAACCGCAATAAATAGAAGGGCGAAAAACGGGACTCCGCCTGAAAGCTTGACAATATTCAGCGCCAGCGTTGTGCCCAGTCCCGTCATAGTCGTTATCGTCACAATAAATGTGCAGCTGACGCAGGCGATGGCAATTGAAACAGCGGAACGGGCTCCCTTTTCCATTGCGAGCAGTATTTTCCGGGGTCCCATTCTCGTCTCTTTTTTTGTCCAGCTTACTACGATAGAACTCAGGATTCCGAGCATTCCCGCATAGAGAGGAGTCTTGCCCTGTACTAACGCGATGATTATCACCATAATCGGGGTAAGATATAATCCCCGTTTTTTCATCACGCTCCAAAAAGACGGTATTTCTTCTTTGGGCAAGCCGGCGAGATTTTGCTTACGTGCCTGCAGGTTTACTGCCACCATTATGGCGATGTAATATAGAACCGCGGGCAAAGCAGCCGCAATAACGATCCTTGAATATGAAATTCCGAGGTTTCCGGCCATTATGAAGGCTACAGAGCCCATTATCGGAGGTGTGATAACGCCTCCTGTTGACGCGGCAGCCTCCACGCTTGCTGCAAAGTGGTCTTTATACCCCATTTTCTTCATCAATGGAATGGTAAACGCTCCAGTTGTCATAACATTTGCAACAGCGCTTCCACTTATGGACCCCATCAATGCGCTTGAAATAACCGCCACTTGTGCCGGTCCTCCCCGCATGCGTCCTCCGATCGCAAAGCCGATATCGTTGAATGCCTGTGCGCCGCCGGAGATGTCCAGGACAGCGCCAAACAGGATAAAGATGAAAAGGAAGGAGGACGATGTTGTGACCAGTGAACCCCACATGCCCTCTCCGGTAAGGTAGAAGCGAAACAAGAGCCGGGTGATAGGAACGTTGCGAAATCGCAATAAGCCCGGCGCATAGGACGCGAACAGCGCATAAAGCACAAAAACACAAACGATTATCGGAATTGCAGGCCCGTGGATTCGACGGCAAGCCTCCAAAACGAGGAGTGCAGTAATGGCTGCCATAAAGTAATCAACCGTTACCGTATGACTGTTCGTAGCAAATTCAGGAGTATACCTCAACGCTACATAAACCGGCCCTATAATTGCAAAAAACAATAATGCATAGTCAATAAGGTTAAGAGGTTTGTCTTTTCTTGTTTTTGTTGCAGGATACAGCAGAAATGCCAATGATAATGCAAATGCAACATGGAGATTGTTCTTTTGCATCTGAAGAACAGATCCGCCATAATTTGCGTAGATATGAAACGCCGACATCGCAATGGCAACGATGCATACCAGCTTGGACTGGAATGGAGTGAGTAAGCGGGTCTTTCCGGAATTAGGAGCTTTTTGCGCTGCTTCCTGAAAACCGGGGTCTGCTTTGATTCCATTGCAAATCATGCTCTTTCTCCTTAAAGATATAGCGGGAAAACAGCAATTGTTGAAACAACATCTAAGTCACAAAATGCTGTCCCCCCGCTTTTTCTCATGTACCTTTGCTTGCCGTTATTTCATTTCCGGGGGAATTAGGTTGTCGGGAATGCTCATGCCTTTCTCCCTGAAGTATTTCACGGCTCCGGGATGCATCGGACACGCAAGGCTGTTAAGCGCCATATTGGTTTTAAAATGAGACATGCTGTAGTTTATGGCGTTGACTTTTTCCAAGTTGTTGAACATAACTTCAAGGAGTCTGTATACCACGCGCTCCGGGACTTCGGCAGTGCAGACTAATGCATCGTATGCTTGTGCAACGTGGAGGTCTTTGTCGAATCCATCGTAAATGCCTGCCGGTATAGTGCCGAATGTCCACATGTTGTTCGAAATGGCATTCATTTTATCGATATCTTCTGGAGTAACTTCAAGCATTTGAATCTCAAGGCCGGGTGTTGCAAGCAGATCGATTAAAGAAGCGATTGGCGCCCCTCCTGTAAAGAAGTTGCCGTCAATGAACCCGTTTTTTATGGCGTCGCACGCATTCGCCGGGCTGAGTCGTTCCGGTGAAACCGTGAAATTTCCTAGAGCCTGATTCATTATGTTAAACATTTTCTCCGCATTTCCGCCAGGATTTCCCACGCCCAACTTCAGGCCTTGAATGTCGGAAAAGTGTCCGGTTTTGACGTGCTTTTTTAAGATGACAGGCTGCATGGATGTTGCCTGGAAGGCGAACATTGTCCGTAGATTGGGTAAATGAGTAGTGTTGTTGAGAGCGTTGTAGGCTTCGTTGACGGTCAGCGCTCCAAGGGTGCACATATCCAGCTCCTTGCTTTTGATCATCTGGATGTTCTCGGCGCCTCCGCCGGTAGTCTGAACGAATACATGAATGCCGTCATTTTTCAGTTCTTCATTCCAGATGGTAGACAGACCGACACCGACTGGATACCATGAACCGGTTGCGCCTGAGGTGCCCATCATCAAATCGATAGAAGCGGCGAATGCAACGCTCTGAAAACCTGCTATCGATGCTGCCATCATCAGGCTGAAAGCAATACAAAAGAGCCTAGTTCTCTGTTTCATCCTCATCAACCTCCTTAAAATTTTGAATCAAAACATCCCCTTTTATCATCACCATCTCTGTGCATTTTCTACTTCCCAGTACACGGATGTCTTCCAGCGGGTTTTTGCACAGGAGGATGAGATCAGCATTTTTACCTACTTCTATAGTTCCCGTGTATTCGAGGATGTCAAGCGCGTCGGCGGCATTATGGGTTGCCAATTTGATGATTTCCATATTCGGGACGCCGGCATCAGAAAGCTCGTCGAACTCTTCGCGGTTGTAGCGGACGCGTCGCAGGTTTTGACAATCACTGCCGTTTGCAATTTTAATCCCCGCATGGTACGCCTTCTGAAAATTGATGACGCTCGCCTCATAAGCTTGTTTTGCTTTCTCCAAGGAGGACGCCGGAGCGCCGGTTGCAGCGCCGCTCTTTACTGCCGCATGGGAGGTGACGAGTGTCGGGATCAGGTAGGCCCCAGTTTTCAACATCAACTCCCGCCCCTCATCGTCCATGAACGTTCCATGTTCGACAGTATCAACGCCATTGCGTAAGGCGATTTTGATACCCTCAGTTCCATGAGCGTGAGCAGCGACCTTTCTCCGGAATGCATGAGCCTCGTTGCAGATCGCCGCGAACTCTTCCGGTCTATAATTCCGCCACCAAAGGGGATCCCCGATCGACATAACACCGCCGCTCATATGGACTTTTATAAAATCTGCACCCATTCTAAGCCTTTGACGGACTGCTTTGATACACTCATCGACTCCATCGGCAGTGCGGTCCGGCTCCTGATGCGCCCACTTCGGAGTTGTCAGATCACCATGTCCGGCGGTCATGGTGATATCTCCGCCGCACGCCAAAACCCGGGGACCTGGAATGAATCTCTCGCTGACAGCATCCCGTAAATGAATATCGGTCCCATTGGGCATATGACCGCAATGACGGACCGTGGTGAATCCAGCTTGAAGAAGCAATTTAAGGTTTTTGACGCCGTGAAGCATTCGATAGGCCGGCGTTGTCGTTAAATACCAGAGCTTGACTATTGTGTTGTCGGTTCCCGCGTAACTATTGAGGTGCAGATGACAGTCGATAAGGCCTGGGAGCAGGTGTTTGCCCCCGGCATCGATAACCGGCAGATCAGGGTGGTTTTCGATGGTATTCCGTCCATCTTCTAGGCCATAACAAATCCTCGTGATGACACCGTTTTCAATCACCACGGTCCCGTGCTCTTTTGCAGGACTGCCAGTGCCGTCGATAACAACAGCGTTTTTTATAATCTCTGAATTATTCAATTAAATTCTCCTGTCATTTAAGCCTTGTGCTTATTGTTTAAGCTTCTCTCCTGTTCGTTTAAAAAAAGGAGCTTGTGGTGAGTGGAATTAATGAGATGTTCTGCCAAGACCATTTCAGCCGTGATAAGATCCTTATCTAAAATAGCTTGAATAATTCTCTTGATCTCTAAAGCTCCAGCAGTAATCCGATAACTGTCAAGCGGAACCAGTCGGTATGTTCTTAAAAATAATGCCTGCAAACACAAGTGGACTCTGGATAGCATGCTGCAGTTGCTCATTCTGTACAGGGACGTATGGAATCTCATATCAACATCGTTATAAAGCTGAAGACAGGAATCAAGTTCGCTTTTTACAGTATGTAAGACGGTGTCAAGATCCTTCGTCATTGCTTTCAGGTTGTTGAGATCCTCATCCGACAATAAATTTGCAGACAAATTATGCATTGAAAACTTTAACGCCAACAGTTCGGTATGCTGGCGTATGAGAAGAGCTTCTTTGTACTCGGCTGAACCAAAGCTTGTCACACGAGTTTCCTGTCTGGGGGTGATATCGACCCAGCCTTCCCTTTCCAAAAACTTCAAAGCCGTCCTGATAGGTGTGCGGCTCACTCCATAGCGTTTTTCAAGATCACGTTCCGTTACAATTTCCCCGCTCTTTATGTTGCCTTCAATAATATCGTTTTTAATTTTTTCCGTAATATAGACTGACATGTTTCCACTTTGTGTTTTTCTATTTACTTTACTTGGCATGCATTAACTACCCCTCTGGTATCCCAGTGATCTCAGACTTCACTATATCTTCCGACTTATGTTTTGTCAAGCATCCCCATCCCACTCATCTTATGGAGTAAGAGAATATCCGCGCTTTCCTTCGTGATGCGTCCTGCTCTATTGCATAATGTCGTTGGAAAGCCTTCAAAAAGCTGCGACCGCAGAGACCGCGCCGCCATTGGCCGCGGTGCGGCCAATAATCATTTCTCCTATCGATGGATTCGTTTGAATCTCTTTCCGCTCAAGATGTCATATCCAATGATCATGAGTCGCAGTATCGTGTTTTTTCTGTGGTATCCCAGAAGGATTTCATTATCCCAACGGGTATCAACCTGTACCCTGCCGGATTCTCCCTCCTCGTTTCTCCCTCAGTTCATCCACCAGTACCCCGGAACGTCGAGGTTCGAGAGCCCCAGCTCCTGCGCTCGCTTGACCACGGAGTTGTACTCTTCGCGGTTGATTGTCCGGGCGATCTCCTTGTGATCGTAGGCCTTGTGCGCCGGGCGGTACTGCGCCATGATGTTGACGTAGGTCTCCTTCGGAAGATTCTCCGCGATCCACTCCATCACCTTCTCCGAGCCGCTGACGTTGTTCGGCATGACGAGGTGCCGGATCATCACCCCTCTGTACATGACGCCGTCTCCCGCCGGTTTCGCGACGCCGACCTGCCGGTGCATTTCGAGGATCGCCTTCTCCGTCACGTCGGGGTAGCTCGAGGCCCCCGCCGCGTACTGCGCGGCCATGTCGGGGGCACGGAACTTGAAATCCGGGAGATAGATGTCGACGATGCCGTCGAGCAGCCGCAGCACCTCGAGACGCTCCCATCCGGACGTGTTGTACACGACCGGCGCCCTGAGCCCCTTCTCCACGGCGATGTCGAGCGCTTTCAAAATGTGGGCGGAGTAGTGCGTCGGGGTCACGAGGTTGATGTTGTGACACCCTCTTCGCTCCAGCAGCAGCATGATGTCCGCCAGGTCGTCGATTCCGATTTTTTCGCCTCTGCCCAGGTGTGAGATCTCCCAGTTCTGGCAGAAGACGCAGCGAAGGTTGCAGTGCGTGAAGAATATCGTTCCAGAGCCTCCTCTGCCGACGAGCGGCCTCTCCTCTCCGTAATGCGCGTTGAACGACGAAATGTGCAATTCGGTACCGGAAGACCGGCAGAAACCGGTTTTCCCGCCGAGGCGGTCTGCGCCGCACTGTCTCGGGCAGAGCGTGCAGCCGCCCATCATCTCCCAGAGCTGCCCGGCCCGTCTCTTCAGCTCGCCCGACCGGTGCATCTCCCGCCGCGCGGCCGCGATTCGTGCGAGCCGCTCTTCGCCCACCGTCGCAGCGAATGAGGATGCGAAAAGCTTTCGCGCTCCCTGCGGAAGAAAGAGCAATCCGCCCCCGATCCCCAGGAGCGCGCACCGCTTGAGAAATTCCCTTCGATTCATTACCGTCACTCCTCTCGTCTCTCGTTTGCCTTTCACTTCCTAGCCGTCACCACAAGAACGCCGCACACTTTCAGGAGAGCCGTCGCGACGCATGTCCCCGTCAGTCCGAGCACGGGAAGAAAGAGTACGCCGACCAGGAGGCCGCCGCACCATCCTCCCAGGAGATCGCTTCCGTAGAAGAGCCCCGCCGTCCTGCTCAAATCGCCGTTCTTCCGGAGGTATATCCGGTTGGCCAGCGGGAACTGCGCGCTGGTCAGCAGCCCGCCGACGAACGAGAGAAAGAGGATGACGAACCGCATGGAGAGAAAGACCGCCGGATTCTCCAGAAACGGCTGCAGCCCCAGAAAAACCAGGGGGAGCAGGAGGGTGAAGGCTATGATCGCGAGTTCGAGCGCGAGGAAGCATCTCATGTCGTCTTTTATGCGGTGCAGGGCGCGTGTCGCAAGCATCGCGCCGAATGCGGAGCCCGTCATGAAGGATGTGACCAGGAGGCCGATCCACGCGAAGACGTATCCGTAGAGCGCCTGAAATACGAAGATCAGGGCGAGGTCGAACATCATTCCGGCGAAGCCTGTGGCCCCGACGGCGAACGGGATGCCGGAGCTTCCGGGCTTCCGGCGGATGGCGCGAAACACGGCGATGCACGCGACGCCTGCGAGGGAAAGCGCGAGAAGCATTCCGGGGGGCGTCCGTTCGAACCATCTGAAGGGCGCGCGGAGCGCCGGGGTGAAAATCGCGTTCCAGTGCGAGACGGTGTAGAAAACGCCCAACGGCCGAAAATCCCGATTGATGTTTCGTGTCCCCTCCCGGACGAAGTCTCCGAACCAGCCCGTCCACCCGGGATGCAGCTTGTTTTCGATATGACGGGGAACGAGCGCGTCCGTCCGCAATCCCCGCTCCGTCGCCCGCTCCGCGAAACGGGGCGCGTCGAACAGGAAAATATCGTCGGAGGACGACGCGAGGAAGAGGTTCGAGCCGTCCCCCGGAATGCCCCGAACATACGGAAAGACGCTTTTCACCGCGTTGAAGACGGAGGCGTTCAGGTCCCGCAGCTCGTCGCTCAGGTAGGTCAGGGAGCCGGGCAGGGTGAAAACCAGGATGCCGCTCTCGTTCAGCTTCCGTTGTGCAAGAGAGAAAAATTCACGCGTGAAGAACCTGTTCGTCTGCAGATCGGAAAGATCCCGCAGACCGACGAAGAGAACGTCGCAGCCGGCTTCCGAGGTCTTCAGAAGCAGCCTGCCGTCGACGTGGAGGATGTTCACCCTGTCGTCGTTCAGCTCCCTTTCGGTCAGCGGAGTAGGGAACTTCCGCACAAGCTCCAGCAGCACAGGATCGAGTTCCGCGTATTCGAGGAGCTTCACCGGGCGGTGCTTCAACGCTTCGCTGATCACCCCTCCCGCCCCTCCGCTGATGACGAGGATGCGCTGCGGATCGGGATGGGCCAGCATCGGAATATGGACGAACTCCTCGACGAAGGCGATGTCGGGAACCGGCGTTTCGATATGGGGAGTGCCGTCCGTAAAGAAGGTGTAGTGGCCTTCGGTTTCGACGACGCAGAGGTTGCTGTACCTGGAGTTCTGGTAGTGAAGCGGGTTCAGCGGGGCCCATTGCGCGCGTATCGAGTGACGGTGGAGTCTTTCGGAGGTTCCGGAGAGAATTGCGGAGATGCTTGAAAGGAACAGGAGCAGGGAGAGGATCGCGAGTCTTCCGGCTGCGGGAGGCGCTCCGCGGGAATGGGGGAACAGCAGAAGAACGCAGACCAGAAAGTTTGCGGCGGCCAGCCAGAAGGCCGTGTCGAACGAGTGGAAATGGGGAATCAGGAAGTAGGTCCATGCTATTCCGCCTGCGATCGTGCCCAGCGTCTCATAGACGTAGGCCCTCCCGACCGAGCCCGCGTCGGATGTGGAGAGAGAGGCGTACATTCTGCAGCCGAAGGTGAAGAGCGCGCCGTGAAAGACGCTGACCGGAAGCAGAATGAGGAACGACGAACAGAGAACCGGCGCGATGCCGATTCCCTCGCCGATCGAAAGGCCGAGCAGGTTCCGCAGGACGCGGACGACATACACCATCGCAGGCAGGGACAGCGAAAACAGGATCGTCATGCCTGCGTACGCCGCCCGGGGATTCCGGGAGCGTTCCGCGCGCCTGCCGACGAAAAAGCTGCCGAACGCCTCGAGCACGAGCCAGTTGGCGAAAATGATGCCGATGGAGAGCTCATTGCCGGAAAAAACGATCAGCATCTCCCTGAGGAGGAGCATCTGTCCGACGATTCCGCTGAAGCCGGTGACGCATATTGCCGTGAGGACATATTTTTTCATCGTTTCCGTACTCCCTGTCCGATTCTGTTGCGTAAAAAAGCGGGCCGGGCGGCATGAACGGCGAAATGAGGACGGGCCTTTCCGGCATCCGTCGTTCGCTTTTATGGTAACGTCAAAACGTCCGTTCTGCAACGTTTGAATTTCGTATATTCAGAGGGATGTGCATATAAAAAGCATTTTAAAAAGCTTCAAATGCAAGAGGCTTGACAAAAAAGGCGCTTGAAAATACTATTCTTCCACCGGATTATAATATCCCATTAACGGAGGTGTGAAGAGATGAGCAAGAAAGTGGGTTTGTTGGCGTTGCTGGCGACCGTGTGCGCGATATTCTTTGCCGGGTTCCTGTCGGTATCGGCACAGAAAGGATTCGCGAGCGGCGGACAGTGGCCGGTTTGGGATTTGCGGGATGGGCATTACCGCGGGAGCTTCTCGGAGATGGACGAAACCCCGGTTTCGCTTGAAATCACCGTGAAGGGCGGAGAGATAACCGGGATCATCTGGAGACACATGGCGTACAGGGGACAGAAATACCTGAAGCCGGCCAACGCGATGATGGAGGGGCTCAGGGATCAGTACATGCAGTGCGCCGAGTACCTGATCGGGGCGAAGGGCGTCGACGAGATCGTCGGAAGGCTGGAATACATGATAGGGAATCCGACCGGGCCGGCGCTGGAGGCGATCAAGACGCAGAAAGTGGATGCCTTCACGGCGGCGACGATTCGGGCTTCCAAGATTCGCTCCGCGGTGATCGATGCGTTCAACAGGGGAATTTACCGGAGATAATCCTTCTCTTATCCGAAGAGCTGCGGATTGCTCCGCGGCAATCAGTGGAATCGCATTGAGGAGCCCCCTTCAAGGGGGCCTTTTTAATCGATTGAGTATGCTTACAGGAGGTTGAAAGGTGGACACAGAAAACAAGCGCTCCCTGCAGGGGCTCGCATACGTAGCTGCGGGGCAGGCTGCCGCCGCTGTTCTGGGAACGGTTTTCTGGCTGCTCCTGATCTTCGTCGTCCACCCCGTGGCGTACGGTCATGTCTCCTGGCTTTTCTCGATCGCCATGCTCGCATCCTCCGTTTGTACCCTCGGGCTCGGCGTCACCGCCGCCACGTTCTACCCCGCCGAAAAAAACGACAGGCTGCCGGGGACGGTCGCTCTGATCGTCCTGGGCACGGGCATGCTTGGCGGCGTGGTCACGACCGCATCTCTCGCCCTCACCGCGAAGGCGGAGCTCCTGTCCGCCGCTTTCACGGGCGTACTCGTCGCGGCCCTCTCTCTTTTTTCCGTGCAATTTCATTTTCTTCTGGGCAAAAGGCAGTATGCGCGCTACATGTGGCTCTGGATAGGAGTGCGGACTCTGGCGCTGCTCCTTCCACTCGCGCTCTGGCTTGCGTGGGGGATGACCTCGCTCCTCCTCCTCGGGCTGCTTCTGCCCTATTTTCTCTTCGGACTGCCGGCCCTGCGTTCCATAGGTGACGGCGTGGACTTCCGTTCGATCGATGGGAAGGCCGCGTTTTCGATGAAGGCATGGCTCTCCGGTCTTTGCGGAGCGGCAGTGCACTATCTCGACAAAATCCTCATCGGCCTGATGTTCCCTTTGTGGATCCTGGCGGCGTACCAGTTCGCCTACAGAATCTTTCTCCTGCTGGCTATTCTGCCCAATACGCTCTTCTTCTACCTGCTCCCGGAGAAATCGGGAGGAAACGAGGCGAAGCGGGTTGAAATCATCGGAGTCGCGCTCTCGATCTTTTTGAGCCTCGCGGCTTTTTTGTCCGCCGCCCGGCTTACGGCCCACATCTTTCCCAGTTTCGACGAAGGCGTCGACGCCATTCGGATCATGAGCCTCGCGCTGGTCCCGATGACCGTCGCGAAGATACGCTCTTCGGCCCTGCTCTCGCAAAAAAAGGCGGGACTGGTGCTTGCGGCCAATCTCTTCGCGATCATCGTCGGAACCGCCGGCATCCTGTTCGTCTTCCGCGGCGGCTTCGGCCTTCGCGGGCTGGCCGGAAGCATGCTCGCCGTCCAGTCCGGGCTGGCCGCGGGACTCTTTTTCCCGTCGGCCGCATTTCGAGGGCGCGTCTTTCCGTTCTTCGCGCGGGCAAGTTTCAAGGGGAAGATTGTATTCGTTCTCTCCGCTTTGCTGATAGCCGCGCTGCTCGCGGTCGGATTCCGGGGAGCGCTCACGCCCGGAAGCGGACCCGATGAGGCCGAACAATCGGTGAGCGGCGTCTCCTTCGCGATGGACACCGTCGTCAGCATCAGAATCCTCACCTCCGACGAGCGTACCGGGAGAGCCTTGCTGAAGGAGGCTTTCGATGAGGTCGAGCGCATCGAAAAACTGATGAACGCCGAGGATTCCGCCTCCGAAATATACGCGCTGAATGCGGCATCCGGGAAATGGGTGGAGGTTTCTCCGGAGGTCCTCCATCTCCTTCGCCGTTCGAAGGAGTACGGCGATCTGACCGGCGGAGCCTTCGACGTCACGATAAAGCCCCTCGTCGACTTCTGGATGCAGGAGGTGAAGCGCCGGGGAACGATGCCTTCCGGCGACGAGACGTCGGCTTTTCGGAAGACTGTTTCGTACGAGAGAATTCTGATCGACGAACCGAACGGAAGGGCCATGCTCGAATGGGAGGGGATGGCGCTGACTCTTGGAGGCATAGCGAAAGGGTATGCTATCGACCGGGTCTGTGATATGCTGAAAGAACGGGGAGTTGAAAGCGCCCTTGTCGAGATAGGCGGCGAGATGCACGGCTTCGGCCCGAGGATCTGGAGGATCGGCGTCGCCGACCCGAGGAGCGAAGGACGCTCTCTCGGCGTCATTCCGCTGCGGAACGCCTCCGTAGCCACATCCGGCGATTACAGGCGATACCACCTGCTGGGGAACGAGAGGATTCATCACATCCTCGACCCCAGGACGGCGCGGCCTGCGTCCGGGTTGATGAGCGTCACCGTCGTGACGGACGACTCCCTCTCCGCCGACGCCCTGAGCACGGGCGTCTTTGTCCTCGGTGCTGAGCAGGGCCTGGAGCTGCTCGACGGTACTGGAACGGCTGGCCTGCTCATAGACCCGGATGGGAAAATCATTGAATCCGCGGTCTGGAAGGAGATCTTCGGTTCCCCGGGATGGCGGGAATAACCTCCTTCCCGAAAGCCGTGCCCGGATATTTCCGGTTATGCGGAAAGAAGAAAGGGTGGTGTCGTTGAGAAGAAAAGCCTTTTCCGGAGGCATCAGTCCGCTCTATAACAAGGATCTTACGAGGAACAGGAGTATTGAAGTCATGCCGGAGCCGGGGCGGGTGAGAATTCCTCTGCGCCGGCATATCGGGGCTCCATGCGTTCCGGTGGTGAAGGCCGGGGACGAGGTGTGCGCCGGGCAGAAAATAGCGGACTCCGGGGAGTTCGTCTCCGCTCCTGTTCACGCAAGCATCACCGGAAGGGTCGCGGAAGTCACGGACGAGTTCATCGTCGTCGACGGAAACGGAAAGGTCGTCGCGCCTCCCGTCTCCGCAAGACATTACGACGACCTTTCGCCCCGGGAGATCATCGAAATTGTTCGGGAGGCAGGTATCGTCGGCATGGGCGGAGCGGCGTTCCCGGCGCATGTCAAACTGACTCCGCCGGAAGGGCGGACCTTCGAGTGCGTGATTCTGAACGGCGCCGAGTGCGAGCCCTACCTGACGATCGACGAAAGGATGCTTATCGAACAGCCTGAGAAGATCCTCTACGGCCTGTGCGCTCTTTTGAAGGCGACAGGAGCGGTCAGGGGGTATATCGGCATCGAGTCGGACAAGGCGGAGGCCTTGCGGATCATGGAAGAAGCCGTCTCGGGCCACGAGGCAATAGAGGTTGTTCCGCTCAAAGTGGTATATCCCCAGGGCGGAGAGAAAATGCTTATCAAGTCGATACTGGGCAGAGAGGTCCCGGTGGGCGGTCTGCCCGTGGACGTGGGGGTACTTGTTCACAACGTGGGCACGGCAGTCGCGGTCGCCGATGCCGTCGGAGAGGGGAAGACCCTGTATGAGCGCGGAATCACCGTGACCGGCAGAGGAGTGAAGCGGCCCGGCAATCTCTCCGTGAGGATAGGCACGTCGTTCCGCGACATCATAGACTTCTGCGGCGGACTGACCGAAGACGCCGCCAGGGTGATCGCGGGCGGTCCGATGATGGGAAGGGCGGTTGCCGGGCTGGACGAAGTCGTGACGAAGGGGACTTCGGGGATTCTTGTTCTGCCTGAACAGGAGATCGGTTTGGTCGAAGAGAGGGTGTGCATCCGGTGCGGCAAGTGCGTGGATTCCTGCCCCATGCTCCTGACGCCCAACAACTATGCCGTATGCTCGAGGCAGCACCTGCTTGAGGAAGCGCGGAAGCTCAACATCCTCAACTGTATCGAGTGCGGATGCTGCGACTATGTCTGCCCTTCCAAGATCCCGCTGGTCCACCTGATCAGGCAGTGCAAAGACGAGATAGCCTCGGAAAAGAGAAAGAAGTAGAAAAGGGAGGATGCGACACGATGCGAGATATTTTTGAAACGGCTCCGTCGCCGCACATCCGGGATTCCCGCACGGTGGACTCCATCATGTGGGATGTGGTCGTCGCGCTGATTCCCGTCATGATCGCCTCGACGTACTTCTTCGGGATCGCCGCGATGCGCCTGATGGTGGTGAGCACGCTTTCAGCCCTGATCTTTGAAGCGGCGGTCCTGAAAAAAAACAGGACGAGCCTCCGGAATTTTCTCGGCGACGGTTCCGCGGCGACCACAGGTATGCTGCTGGGGCTGAGCCTGCCGCCCGTCATAGGAACCGAGGCCGGTTACCTGTGGGTCTCCGTGCTTGGCTCCGCCGTGGCAATCCTCATCGGCAAGCACCTGTTCGGCGGGCTCGGCAGGAACCCCTTCAACCCGGCACTTGTCGGCAGAGCCTTCCTCGTGATCGCCTACCCCGACATCATGGCCAGCCTCTGGATCGTCCCGGGAATCGACGGAATCACCGGGGCGACCCCGCTGCGGATGGAGATGCAGCAGTACTCGCTCCTCCAGATGTTCCTGGGCGATATTCCCGGAAGCCTGGGCGAGACCTCGGCGCTGGCGATCCTTCTCGGCGGAGCATACCTGCTGGCGAAAAAACATATCGACTGGAGAATTCCCGGCGGATTTCTGGGGGCGATGGCCCTGGTTGCCGTACTGCACACCGCGGGATACCGCGGGGTGAACGCCGATCTGGCGCAGAACGCCGCCCGCGAGGTCCTGTTCCAGTGGTTTACCGGAACGGCCTTCCTCGCCGCCTTCTTCTTCGCGACGTGCTACGTCACGTCGCCGACGACTCCGAACGGAAGGCTGTACTACGGAATCGGCTGCGGTCTTCTGATCATCCTCATCCGCTACTACGGGCGGCTGCCTGAAGGCGCGTTCTTCGCAATCCTCCTGATGAACGCGCTGACGCCGCTGATCGACCGATGCACCGTTCCAAGGACGTTCGGGGAGGCGGGATTCCGATGAATGAAAGACTCAAAGCAGCACTCGCCCTGATTCTGCTGGTCCTGGTATCGGCGGGAATCCTTGCCGGAACAAATACCGCGGTGCACCGGATCGCCGTTCATCTGGCGACGGCGGGACTTCAGCTTGAGGATCTCGTCGCTCCCTTCAGTTCTGTGATCGGGGGCGATCAGTTCGCGAAAGTCCGGGAAGGTGATGTCGAATACCGCAAGGTTTTCCGGGAGGGGGAGCACGTGGGGTATATCATCGAAGTCTCCTCGGAGGGGTACGGTTTCGATCCCATCGTTCTGATCGTCGGCGCCGGCACGGACCTCGTCGTGACCGGCGTGGCGGTATTAAGCCATGACGAGACTCCGGGCCTGGGCGGCAGGGTGTTCTCTGAAGAAAACCTCGCTCAGTTCACGGGGCAGGGCGGAGGCGCTGAAATACGGTTCGACGGCGTCTCGGGAGCCACGTATTCCAGTTCGGGCGTGCTGTCGGGAGTCCGGAAAGGAATCGGAACCCTGGCCGGAATCACGGGTCCGCGACAGGAGTAAGCTCATGAAGACCGACGCAGGAGGTGTACCGATGCTCTCTCGTATTCCAAAGGGACTTTTCGGGGAGAACCCCGTTTTCAGGCTGTTGCTCGGCCTTTGCCCCGTACTGGGAGTCACCACGACGGCGTTCAACGGATTCGCTCTGGGAGCGGCGACAGCCCTTGTTCTGCTGCTCTCGAACCTTACGGTTTCCCTGGTGAAAAGCCTTATCCCCGGAGCCGTCAGGATTCCCGCTTTCCTGGTGATCATCGCCACGTATGTCTCGATCGTCGACCTCGTGATGAAGACATTCGCAGGGGCGCTGTACCAGGCCCTGGGCGTCTTTGTCCCGCTGATCGTCGTCAACTGCCTCATACTGGGCAGAGCGGACGCTTTCGCGTCCAGGGAGGGTGTATTCCCCTCAATACTGGATGCCGTAGGCATGGGGCTCGGTTTTACGCTGAGCATAACGCTGGTCGGCGGTGTCAGGCAGATTTTGAGCTCCTGGTTCCCGATCTTCGGCATGCCTCCGGGGGCTTTTCTCGCTCTCGGGCTGCTCTTCGCCGCGATGGCCGTTCAGGACGGCCGGGCAGCGGACAAGGCCTGAGGAAGGAGGATTCTTATGGCAGACCTGTTTTCCATCTTCCTGACCTCTGTTTTTGTGAACAACCTCATGCTGCGTCAATTCCTCGGCGTGAGCCCCTACACGCTGCTCTGCGGAAGCGTGAGGAGCGCCCTCGCCATGGGGGCGGCGATGACGGTCGTTCTGACGTCGTCCTCGATCGCCTCGTGGTACCTCCACAGGTACGTACTGCAGCCCTTCGGAGCGGAGTACCTGTACATTCTCGCCTTCGTCCTCGTCATCCTCCTGGCGGCGTACTGCACGGAGCTCCTTCTGAAAAAAGCGCTTCCATCCGTCTATTCTTCGGCGGACGCTTTTCTTCCGTCCATCGGGACAAACTGCGCCGTGCTCGGGCTTGTGATTCTGAATCTCCGCAAGGGGTACGGGCTGACCGAGACCATCGTCCACTCCATCGGCGCCGCATTGGGCTTGACACTCGCCCTCGTCCTGATCGCGGGGATCATGGAAAGACTGAAGCTGAACGGAGAGAGCAGATATTTTCAGGGAATTCCCCATGCCCTGATCATCGCCTCGATACTCTCGATCATCTTCCAGCTTCTGGTATTTTAGAGAATTCTTCTCCTGCCCTTCAGAACCAGGATATCGACAGAAACAATCTCGCGACGGAGCCTTCAACCGATGAAAGCGCCCCGTCGCGAAAAATTTGTCCGGCATTCGCTGAAATGATCATCCGCTTTCCGGAGCTGTTCTCCTCAGGGGCTCTCAAGCTCGTACGCGCCGATGTCGTGACCCTTCCCCTGCGGACGGGCAATGCCTCGCGCGTCGGTATCGGGAGCCCCTTCCGAAGTTCCGGCATATAGGGCGGGGCTGCCTTCGGCGAGCGCCATTGTCAGAACGCGGCCACCGTTGTCGGCGAGGGGGGAGAGGAGGGGATCGTCCGTGAAAATCCTCTCGCCGTCGGCATATCCTCCCTGGACGACGCTGAAAGAAACGGACGGAAGACACTTGTCGTCCTCGTTGTGAATCTGGGATTTCGCCGTATTTCCCCAGAGAATGCTGTTCGTCACCGTCGGACTGCTCGCGTAGTTGGCGACGGCTCCGCCGACGTCCGCTTCGTTTCCGAAGAAGGTGCAGTTGACGATGGTCGGGCTGCCGGCGCCGATGATCATGCCGCCTCCGAAAGTGGCCTTGTTGCCGAAGAAGGTGCAGTTGACGATCGTTGAGTGACTGCCGCTGTTGTTCACCATCCCGCCGCCTCCGACGCCCGTGTTCCCCGAGAAGGTGCACCTCTCCACGACGGCGCTGCTCTTGACATTTGTCATGCCGCCTCCAACCTGCCCCTTGTTCCCCGAGAAAGTGCCGTCGGTCACGACGGGGGCGCTGCCCTCGTCGCTGTACATTCCGCCGCCCGCCGCGGCCGAGTTGTTGGAGAACGTGCTGCCTGTGATCCTCGGGCTGCTGCTCCTGTTGAACATGCCGCCTCCGGCTCCCGCAGGAAGGAGGTTTTCCGTGAAGACGCAGTCCGTAACCGTTGGATCGCTTTTTGCCACGTTGGCCATGCCGCCGCCGAACGCCGCCTTGTTCGACGTAAAGGTGCAGTTGAGTACAGCGGGGCTGCTTCCGGAGACGTTGATCATTCCGCCTCCCATCTCCAATGCGGTGTTTCCCGAAAAGACGCAGTTGGAGATCGCAGGACTGCTCTGTAAATTGAGCATGCCTCCTCCGGACCGTTCCATGGGCTGCCGTCCGTTCGCGTTGCCTCCCGTGATCGTGAAGCCGTCGAGAACCGCGCTTCCGTCCGCTCCTTCGGAGAAGACGACGTGAAAGTTTTTCCCCTGCCCGGATAGAATCGTCTTGTGTTTCGTCCAGTCTCTTTCTTCCAGAGACGCCTCTCCTCCTGCGAACCCTCCGTAGAGGACGACGCCCGATTTCAGGACGAACGAATCCGTCTTCTCCGGGCCGGGTGAATAGGTTCCTCCCGTCACCCAGAACTCCTCTCCTTCTTTCGACTGCTCCAGCCTGATCTTCAGGTTTTCTCCCGGAAGCGCGTTTCCCCAGCTGCTCCCCGTTCCGTCTCCCGCACCCGTCTCCGTCACATGAATTCTCACAGCTCCGCCGGCGGCGGAGCACCCTGTGAAGAGAGCGATGATAAGGAGCATCGAAGTCCACAAACGTACTCTTCGCATACTTTCCGCCTCCCCGGTAAAGATTGAATGATTGTATTGTAGAGTATATTTCACGTTGCTTCAACCTTCCTTTTTTGTATGCCGGGCCTGCTCTTCCCTGGAAGCCTTCGGATTTGGGTTTTTTGTCTTTCTTGACACGCCCGGAAAAAACAATCACAATGAGCCTGTTCTTATCTTCAGCGCAAAACGGCGGTCGCCGTCTTATGGGGGGAATGGTCGATGTTCGAAATGAAATTCGCTGCGGAAACATGGGGGAGAAACGTCTCTCTCTCGGGGCGCCTGGACGCCAGGTCGGCGCCCGATTTCGAGAAGGAGGCGATTGCGGCTGTGGATGCGGCGGGCGGCGGCATCCACATGATTCTCGACTTCTCGAATCTCGAATACATCAGCAGTGCAGGGCTGCGCTCCATCCTCGTCCTCGCGAAACGCCTGGCTCCTTCCGGCGGCAAGGTGGTGCTCTGCGGCATGTCCGGCGTCGTCGAGGAGGTCTTCGGCGTCTCCGGTTTCGACAGTTTCCTCCCGGTGGCGAAAGGCCGCGAGGAAGCCCTCCGGATCGTCGGAGGGGTGTAGAGGAGGCGAGGAGGATGGAATCTTCCGTCAGGGAGCGGACCTTTCCCGCAGCTGTTGAATTTCTGGGCGGCTTCCGGGCCTTCATCCTGGAGGAGGACGGCGCGGAGGAGCGCCTGCCGCCGAAGCGCGTCGCGCATCTGGATGTGGCGATCGAGGAGATCGTGGTGAATATCTGTTCCTACGCCTACGAAACGCCTCCGGGCGAGCTGACCATCCGGGTGGAGGAGTCCCCGGAAGCGTTCGCCGTCGAGTTCCTGGACAACGGCGTGGCGTTCGATCCTCTCGCGGTGGAGGAGCCGGACGTCACCCGTCCGCTCGAGGAGCGCGACGCCGGCGGACTGGGGATTCTCCTCGTCCGGAGGATGATGGACGAGGTGCACTACTCCCGGAAGGGGGCGCTGAACAGTCTCCGCATTGTGGTGAAGACGCCCCGGGAACGGTAAGGAGGCATTCTAGGTGTTTCCTGAATCTTCGACCGGCCGGCGTCTGCTGCCGTTTCTCCTTCTTCTCGTTCTTTTTCTCTTCCCCGCCGGAGGAGTGCAGGGCGAGGAGGCTTCTCAGTTGATGACGAAAGCGACTCTGACCCTTCAGTGGTACCCTCAGACGCAGTTCGCCGGATACTACATGGCACTTGAGAAGGGGTTCTACGCTGCCCGCGGAATCGACCTTGAGATTCGTCGCGGAGGCTCCGATGTGGACACCATCGGTGATCTGCGCTCAGGAAAGACCGATTTCGCGACGCTCTTCCTCACAGCGGGCATCCGCTATCGGTCGAAGGATCTGCCGCTGGTGAACGCCGGGCAGATCGTCAACCGGGGAAATCTGCTCATCGTGGCGTACAAAAACCGCAACATCCGCTCGGTCAAGGACCTGAACGGACGCAAGATGAGCCTGTGGGGGGATCACTTCTCCGGCGGATACAAGAAGTTTTTCAGCGACAACGGCATCTGGCCCGTGATCTTTCCGCAGTTCATATCGGTGGAGGTCTTCCTTCGGGGAGGGGTGGATGCCTGCTGCGCGATGAGCTACAACGAGTATATCCGAATTCTGCAGGCCGGGCGCCGCCCCGAGGATCTCACGGTGATCTCCCTCCGGGATGAAGGGTACGATTTCCCGGAGGACGGACTCTACTGCACGGAGGATACGTGGAGAAGAAATCCGCGCCTGGCCCGGGACCTGCGCGAGGCCTCCCTCGAGGGGTGGCGCTATGCTGCCGAACATCCCGACGAAGCCGTCGACCTCATCCTCCGCAAAGCGGACGAGGCCGGGTATATCGTGAACCGTCTTCTGCTGCGCCGCATGCTCGACACGATCCTTCCGTCGATCTTTCCGGACGATCCGTCCGAATGGACCCCCGGCGTGCTTTCGCGCGCCGACTACGAGCGCACCTTCGACATGATGGAGACGGTCTTCGTCGAGATGACGGAGAGGGTTCCCTATGAAGTCTTCTTCCCGGGGGGCGGCGAGCCATGAAAGAGCATCTCTTTCCGCTCTTCCCCGACGGACGCAGGGGAATCTCCATCGCCGCCAAGCTCTCCCTGATGATCATCGCGGGCGTCGGCGCCATCTTTCTCGCGATGGTCTTCTACGGTTACTCGACCTCGAGGGATGCCCTGCAGGAGGAGTTCGGCGCCCGGATGGAGAATCTCGGAAACGCGGCGGCGAGCAAATTCCGGCAGATCCCTCGCGTCGCCGAGGCTGTCACGCACGATCTCGTTTCCATGCTGACCTTTTTCGATCCTCCTCCAGAGAAGATTCCCGAAATGATGAAGGCGCTTCTGAAGTCTCATGCAGAGGTCTCCGGACTCTCCATCGGCTTCTCCAAACAAGCGGCGAATCCTCTGCTGCGAAACTTCTGCCCCATCGTCTTCCGGAGGGGGGGCACGATTCTCTACCAGGATCTGGCGCAGGAACTTGACTGGACGGTGCAGGACTGGTACCAGCTCCCGCTTCAGATGGGAAGGCCCCTCTGGACGGAGCCGTTCTTCGGCGACGACGGATCCGGAGCGATGATGGTCAACTACTCCATCCCGGTCTACGACTCTTCCTGGCGCTATCTTGCCTCCGTCGGCGCTTCGCTCGAGCTGAACTGGCTGGCCGACATCATCTCGACGATGGAGGTCGGCGGTCACGGCTACGTCTTCCTGGTGACCTCCAACGGCGCTTTCGTCTCCCACCCGCGACGGGAACTGCTGATGCGGGAGACGCTTTTTACCGTTGCCGAGACGGAGAAACGCCCCGACCTGATCCCGCTGGGGCACAGCATGATACGGGGGGAGACCGGCGTGCACTCTCTCTACGATCCTCTCCGCGGAAGGCTGCTGGTTTTCTTCCGCCCCGTGGGGGAAATGGGGTGGTCGCTCGGAATCGTCTTTCCCGAGGAGGAGGTGCTGGACGACATCATCCACCTGCACCGGGTGCAGACGTTTCTCGGCCTTGGAGGAACGCTTGCTCTGCTCCTGATGGTCTTCTTCATCTCCGGCAGGATCAGCGGACCGATACGGAGGCTCAAGGACGCCACGCAACGGCTCGCCTCGGGAGATCTGAACTCCCCTCTCCCGCCGATCTCGGGGAGGGACGAGGTGGCGCTTCTGACCGTCTCGTTCGCCTCCATGAGGGAGAACCTCCTTCTGTACGTGGAGCGTCTGAAGACGGAGACGGCGGCGCGTGAACGAATCGCCAGCGAACTGGACATCGCCCGGTCGATCCAGATGAGCCTCGTCCCCAGGACCTTTCCGCCGTTTCCGCAGGACGGGCGGATCGACCTTTACGCGCGCCTGGAACCGGCCCGCGAGGTGGGAGGGGACTTCTACGACTTCTTCCATACCGATGAAGACCACCTGCTGCTCGTCGTCGGCGATGTCTCCGGAAAGGGAATTCCGGCCGCGCTCTTCATGGCGGTGACTCGAAGCTTCGTCAAGGCCCTCGCCGCAGCCTCCGGAGGAAACCCATCGCCCGCAGGACTGATGGCCGCGGTTAACGACCAGATCGTCGAGGGGAACGATGCCTGCATGTTCGTCACTCTTTCCTTCGTCCTGGTCGATCTCCGGGACGGATCGTTCCGGTACGCCGGAGGAGGGCACCCATTCCCCAGACTGTTCGGGAGCGAAGGCGCCGCGGCGCTTCCTCCCGTGAAGGGGCCTCTCGTGGGAGCGATGCAGGGCATGTCCTTCGAAGAAGGCTCGGGAAAACTGAAGGAGGGGGAGGGACTTTTCCTCTTCACGGACGGCGTGACCGAGGCGTTCGACTCGGACGAAGCGCTGCTGAGCGAAGAGCTCATGGACCGATGGCTCTCGGAGACGCGCTCCCTCGGAAGCGAGGCGCTCGTCCGTGAGATGCGCAGGCGAATCTCCAGCTTTGCAGGGAGCGCAGAGCAGTCGGACGACATCACGCTGCTCTGCTTCCGCTATAGGGGATCGGAAGGCGGCAAACTGTAGACAGCTTGTGCCGCTCTCCCGGAAATGTCATGCAGGTTCCGGTATAATCCGGCTGTAATGCCGGGGAAATGCCCGTTGTCCCGGATCGAAAATTGCCGGATACAAACGGAAAGAGGGGATAATGTCGTGATGATGAAAAAGAAATGCGACAGGGAGCGCCCTGGTCTTTACGGACGTTTTTCTGCCGTTGCGTTGCTTATTCTTTTGCTGTTGAGTCTTCAGTCTTCCGGAGTCGCCGCCGGTCCGCTGGAGGGGAGTCTGCAGCTCGTCGTGGTGTCGGCGCAGGAGTGGGAGAGCGTGCCTGCGGTTCTGCAGCGCTACGAGCGCGATAGCGGCAAGCTGCAGTGGAAACCCGTCGGAAACCGGATTTCGGTCAGCCTGGGACGCGGCGGCCAGGGGTGGGGAATCGGGTTGCATCCGGATGAGGCGCGGCTGCCCGGCGAGCCGGAAAAACGCGAAGGGGACGGACGTGCACCGACCGGGATTTTTGAACTCACCGAATGTTTCGCCTATAGTCCGGAGGAACTTGCAGGAACCGCCATGCCCGTCCTGAAGGCGGATCCGGATCTGGTCTGCGTGGATGATTCAGCCTCCCGCCACTACAACGAGGTGCTCTCCGGCGCCGTTCCGGACAAGGACTGGAAGAGCGAAGAGAAGATGCTCCGCAAGGACGGGCTCTACCGCTACGGTGTCGTGGTGGCGCACAACCGGAATCCGGCCAGCCCCGGCAGAGGGTCGTGCATCTTCCTCCACGTGGAGCGTTCAGCAGGCTCTCCGACCGCCGGGTGCACGGCGATGAACCGCGAGGCTCTCAGGGAGCTGATCCTGTGGCTCGACCCGGCAGCGAGGCCGCTGCTCGCACAGTTCCCGCAGGCTGTGTACGAACGCGTGCGGGAGGAGTGGAACATGCCGTAGCACGTCGGTTGTTTCTGAACACGACGGTCAAGAACGGATCGTGGACGGAAAAATTTAGGAAAGGGTTGAAAACGGAAATACCCGTTTTTTGATCCAGCATTCCCAGACTTGTATTTACAGTCGCATCATCACCCGATCTGTGGTTTTTTCAGGTCGTGATAAGCTCCCGCCAGGCGGGTGTATTCATGTTGTTCACCGTGCGGCAAGAGCCGCCTCATCCAGGGAGACGGCGATCTCCACCCTGCCGTGAGGGCGCTCTTCCTCTCCGCAGGGGAAGTAGCACTCGAGCACTCGTCCGTTCGTCGTGTACTTGTTTTGTTTCACCCACGCAAGAAGCCGCTCAAGAGTGGCCGGAATCGCCTCGTACGGTCCTCTGTGGAGCGAGGCGGCCAGCAGTCCTCCCGGCAGGATCTCGCCAGCAGGCTCTTCCGTCGGAATGCAGAGCGTCGCCCTGACCGGCCCGGTGCGCAGGTCGTAGAAACAGAAGAGAGGCCCCGAGCCGCCGTTGCTCCCGCAGAGACGTTTGACCTCGGAGCGCGCCATCTCGCGAAGCCGCATTCTCTCTCCGGCCAGAGGGGCGGAGAGAACCCGCATTGGGAGAACCCTCGCCAGCACACAGTCTTCCGGTCCCCGGTGCTTTTCGATTCGTTCCAGTTCTTCCAATGCCATCTCCAGGGACGCGATTTTCTGGGCAATCGAGCCGCGCTGCGCGGCGATACACCCTTCCCATTGCGCTGTCTCCAGGCCGTTCAATACGGCGGCGATATCGTCAAGGGAAAAATCAGCCTGCCGGAGGTGTCGCAACAGCTTTGCCTCGGTGAGCTGGGATGCGAGGTAGTGCCGGTATCCTGTCGCAGGGTCGGTGAAGGCGGGAACGAGGATGTTCTGTTCCGCGTAGAAACGGAGCATGCGGCACGAAAGACCGCTCAGCTTTGAAAACTGTCCGATGAGCAGAATGGAGGGGAATACTTCAAGAGACTTCATGGGATGTTTTTCGGCTCCTGGCCCGCCGCGCTCAGCATTTCCATCTCCTCGTCGAGGATCTCATCTTTCAGTCTCCTTTTCCCTTCCTCGGCCAGGGCGAGCAACTGCTCGCGAAGGTCGGCCATCTCGACGCTCCGCAGGCGCAGCATATTCTCTTCCTTTTCCAAGGAATCCAGGATGCCGCTGATGTCCCCTCGTCGCAGTGCCTCGAAAACCCGCTCCGGATCCAGCCCGAACGAACGCAGAGAGCGGCCGAGCTCGTCCATGATATTCCCCCCTTTTCGGCGCCCGATTGTAATCCGGGGATATCGTACACCTTGACACGGTGTGAGAGTCAAGCCTCGCGGTATCTCTTCGGGCCCCTCCTTTGTCGGGCGTGTACCCGTCAAAGTACAAAGAGTATGTCACGAAGCCCGGGCTCCTTCAAGTTCACAGAAAAAAGATTTTTTTTCTTGACATTGACACCGTGTCAATGTTTATACTGACAGCAGGATGAGGCAAGCAATCCCTGTTTTCTTTTAGGACTCAGTATTGCGATTGATGACGGAGGAATTCGGGAGGCTCGACGACAGCTTTGGGTATATAAAGCGTGAGATCTGCGGCTTCTTAAATTTTGATGGAAAAATTTTTTATTTTCGCTCTTGACATTGACACGGTGTGAATGTTTATACTGTTCTCGTAGAAAAGAGGGTGTTTTTGATTCTTCGAGACGACTTGTTATCATGGTAAAGTGAGCGGGCGGGATTTGCCGCGTTCCCGTCCGCGAACGGAAGCGCGTGAGCCGGACCCGGCGGAAGGGCGCATTGCTTCATCTTGGGTCGATGGTCGGAGAGGAGCGCGGGATGTTTTACAAACTGAAGGAGCGGTACAGGCTCAGAGGCTGGGAGCGCTTGCCGTACGCGATTCAGGACGTTGCCACGGGCGGAGTCGTCTTTCTGGACGAGAAGGCCTTTCAGGCCGTCTCGTTCTGCAACGGAATGGTGGATGCCGATTTACCGCTGCTGCTTCCCGCTCATCGCGAAATCGTCGCCCGGATGAAAGAGAGCGGAGTCGTCGAGGAGTGCTCATTCGGCGAGGGATTGCAGGACGAGCAGAAATACAGGCCGATTCCGTGCAGGTACATCCGCAAGGCGCACTGGTCGATTACGGGGAGATGCAACCTGAAGTGCCGTCACTGCTACATGTCCGCGCCGCACGCGAAGTACGGCGAACTGTCGCTGGAGAAGTGTCTGGACATTGTCCGCCAAATTTCGGAAGCGGGCATCCTCGACGTCTCGCTGACCGGGGGCGAGCCGCTTGTCAGGACCGATTTCTTCGATATCGTGGATGCACTGCTTGATGAGCGCATCACGATCTCGCAGGTTTTCACCAACGGTGTGCTGGTTGACGACGCGCTGTTGAACGAGTTCGAGGCCCGCGGAATTCGCCCGGAGTTCTCGCTCAGCTTCGACGGAATAGGCTGTCATGACTGGCTTCGCGGTGTGCCAGGAGCCGAGAGGAAGGCGATCGAAGCGATCCGATTGCTCTGTTCTCGCGGTTTTACCGTCTCCATCGAAACGGCGCTCTACCGGGGCAATCTTCATACGCTGCGGACCAGCCTGGATCTGTTCGCCGAGCTCGGCGTCGAGAGCTGGAAGGCGACCCCCGCGACCGACGCCGGAGAGTGGCTGAACGAGAAAGGCCGATACACGCTCTCGGTCGGGGAGCTGTACGAGGCCTACCTCGACTTCATTCCGTACTTCAGGGAGGCTGGAGCGCCGCTGACGCTCATGCTCGGCGGTTTTTTCCTGTGCCGCAAGGGCGAGGATTCCTACCGGATCCCGTGCAGGAAGTACGACGGAAGCCGAAAAATGCTGCGCCAAACGGTATGCGGGAGCGCCCGGACGACGATGTACATCTCGGCGGAAGGGAAGCTCTTGCCGTGCATTCCTCTCTCCGGGATGCCCCTTCAGGATGAGATGCCCGACATAACGAAGACATCGCTGTGCGGGGCGCTCTCCGACTCGAAGTACCTGCGGATGATCGATACGCGGCTTGAGGATCTGTTGGAAGAAAACGAGCGGTGCGCTTCCTGCGAACACCGTCTTTCCTGCGGCGGAGGCTGTCGCGCCGGCGCGCTTGCCGCAGGGAACGAATATCTCGGGGTCGACGAGTCGACATGCGCCTTTTTCAAAAACGGGTACGAGGAGAGAATACGGGCCGTTTGGGGGGAAAAAGGAGGTGGGAAAGGGGCATCCGGACGTGGAAACGGCGGCGGAGAAAATTCCCGGAGTTGCGGCTGAAACGAATATCGTTCGGAGAGAGGTGGGGGAGATGTCGAAGGAAAACGTGCGGCAGTTCTATGAAGCGTTGTCGGAGGATGCCGATCTGCAGCGGACGTTCAGGGAAAAAAGAGAATCGCTCTCAGGAAAGTACGGGGACAGCCCGCTCGGCGATGATCATCAGGAGGAGCTTTTCCTGAAAGAAGTTCTTCCGATCGCCCGGGAAGCGGGGTACGACTTCTCGTTCCAGGATCTGAAGGAGTACGCGGTCGAGTCGAAGAAGACGGGCGAACTTATGGACGAGGAGCTGGCCGCGGTGGCCGGGGGCGGCGATCTGTGCGTCTGTGTATTGGGTGGATATGGTACTTTTGGAGACGTGACGATCGGATGTGCGTTGTACGGAGGGGCCGAATCGTCTACTTTCTTCTGCTTTTGTTTCATGGGAGGAGGAGGAAAGCCGAAGTAGCATCGCAATGGATCCGAGGAGGCGATGCGGAATAGCGAATTGAAACTCAGTATTGGCTGAAGCATTGTATGTTTTGGCCAAAATACCCTGCAGAGGAGGATGGCTATGAGTAATGACGGTGCAAAGGCATTGGCGGCGAAAGTGTTGACCGACGAGGATCTGGCGAAGAAACTGGGTGAAGCGAAGACCGAAGCGGAATTCGATGCGGTGGTTGCAAAACTGGGGTACACATGCACGGCGACTGAGTTCGAGGCTGCCTTCAAGGAGGCGCAGGAGAAGACGCCGCTCAGCGATGATCAGTTGGATCAGGCTTCCGGCGGTTTGAGCATAGTGGGTGTGGATTACGCATTTGTAGCTGTGCAAACATCGAAATGAACGAAGGGGACCTTCCCCCTTCAGTAATGGAAGCGGAGAACGGGAAATTCCCGGTCTCCGCTTCCAGGCGGAGGCAATCACGTGGATATACTGCTTGTCAAATCGCACCGCTATGTCTGTGGGTACATTCCCGGAAGCAACCTGGGAATGAATATTTTGATCCAGTTGTTGACGCGAAAAGGGTATGACGCCCGGATGTTTCAGGGCTATGCCAAGGAATCTCTGAACTATGTGAAAGCACTCATGAAAAAAGATGATCGCCCCAAAGTCATCGGTTTTTACACTGATTTCGACAATGTGCATTGGATCAGGATCTTCGCACGGGAAGTAAAAAAAGAGTACCCCGAGGTGATTCTGCTGGCGGGCGGACCTCAAACCGTCGGTTTGGACGCGGGGTTTTTCGAAGAGACGGGGATTGTTGCGGCCTGCATCGGCGAAGGGGAAGAAACCGTCCCGGAACTCATGGAGTATTTCATCCATAATCGCGGCTCTCTGGAGGCGATTCAGGGAATCGTTTTTCCGGATGCGTCGTCGAACCTTGTAAAAACACCGCCGAGAACCCCCCCGGAGGCGCTGGACGATATTCCCTGGCCGGACATTACGTTGACCAACGATTATAAACACTACTCGCTTCTCCCCATTTTAACCGGAAGGGGCTGTCCTTTCGGATGTACCTTCTGCTATGAGGGAGCCAATGCGAAACGTGTGCGCCGCCACTCCGTTTCCTCGCTGATGAAGGAAATCAGGGCTAATTTTCAAAGGAATCCAAATATAAAATATATAAATTTTCTTGATGATACATTTACCTTGGATGCTAAACGAGTCCAGCGGATCTGTGAAGAAATCAAAGAAATCCGGAAAGACTTCGATTTCGTATGGTTTGCCAGCGCCCATATTTCACTCATCGACAAGCATCGGGACATGGCCCGCACTCTGGCTGAGGCTGGGCTGAAAAAAATCTTTTTCGGCCTGGAATCCGGCAGCGACGCTGTTTTAAAAAGCTACAACAAGAAAATAACACGAAAGATGGCCGTAGACGTCATTGTGCATTGCGTTGAATCAGGTATTTCCGCTATTTCCGGCAATATTATTCTTGGAGGTCCCCACGAAACCAGGGAAACCGTTCAGGAATCCGAAGACTTGATCATGGAGCTGCTTCATCGGGCGCCGGGCCAGTTTGAAACCGCCTACTTCTCATTTCTGCCCTTTCCCCAAACGCCTATAACGATGAATCCTCAAAAATTCGGCATGGAAATCTACGAGTCCCTCGTCGACTGCTGCAACGAAGATATCCCGCTTTCCGGAACCGAAGCATTGGATTTCGTAGAGCTGACAAAGATCCGCCTTCAGGCCAACAAGCGGCTTCAGGATGAAATGCGGAAGATCTATCTCGACGGAAAAATTCCCGAAGAGGTTATTCTGGATGCGTACCGTCTGGGCGGACGTTACGGGGTGTTTACCCGCTGGAACGACTACGTGTACAAAAACCTGCCCATCGACGACGCCTATTGGAAAATGCGGACTTTCGGCGACTATGTCGTCAGCAGCCGGCTGGGCAGCCGCGGAGAAGACGCTATTCTGCACCGGACCTTCGAGCTGTGGCTTTATACCGATCTCAGCGGCGAAAAACCGCGGATTTTCGATATCCCCCTGGAAGAAATAGACTACACTCTTCTTAAGTTATGCAGCGGAAAACTCTCGAAACGGGAAGTTTTACAGCAGGGAAGATTGGCGCTCGACCCTTCGGGAGAGCAGTCCGGTTTCTATAAACGGGCGGAAGAGTCGCTGAAAGCAATGGAAAAAAATAAATGGATTCTCTGCCAAAAGCCATGAAAAAGCCTCCCCTTGTTCTCCTTGTGTACACCCAGCGGATGATCCGGGGGCGGACCTTTGAAATGATCGGGAATCTGGGGATTCTTACCCTGGCGGCCCAGCTCAATGCCAACGGCTTCGAAGCAAAAGTATGCACCTGTATTACCACCGATGTCGTAAAAATCATCGAGCGAATGAAAGAGAGCCTGTTCGCGGTCTGTTTTTACTGCGACTTCGATAATCAATCGGCTGTGAGGGCTCTCGTCAAAGCTCTGCACGAAAAGAAAAAAACAGGGGTGCATTTTTATACGGTGGTGGGAGGACCCCATACGCTGCATATGACCGAAAGGGATCTGGAGCTGTACGACGCCGACGCCATTCTCAAGGGGGAGGGGGAAGAATCCCTGCTCGCATGGCTTCAAGCAAGGGTTGAGGGAGAAGAAATCCAAGTGCCGGGTGAGATTCTTCTCCGGGAGAATTCGGAGTACGTCTATCTGGAGGATTTTTCCCGATATCAACTGCCGCAAGATGAAGCGGTACTGGATTATGAAGAGAGGTCTCTTCTATCGGTGATCACGGCCAGAGGCTGCCCGTACCGATGCGCCTTCTGTTTTGAAGGCGGCAATTCAAAGAACTTGAGAATGCGGAACGCGAAGGATGTTCTTTTCGAAATCCGGGTGCGGTTGGAAAAAAGCAGGAGACCCCGGTACCTGTTTTTTTGCGACGACACCTTCACAGCCAATCTCAAGAGGCTGAAAGAGCTGCTTGAAGGATTGCGGCGTCTACGGGAAAGTCATGATTTCGTCTGGTTCTGCGAAGGACATCCTGGCTTCCTTTCACATCATCCGGAGCTGATCAAAGAAATGATGGAGAGCGGCATGGTCCGGATGCAGATCGGTATGGAGTCCGGAGCCGATCACGTCCTTAAGGCGTACGGGAAACAGGCCGGTCCCGAAGACGTGAAAAAAGTGGTGGATACCTGTTACGGAGAGGGACTGCCCCAGCTCGCCGGTAATTTCATCATCGGCGGGGCTTTTGAAACCCCGAAGACCCTCGAGGCGACCACCGCCTTTGCACTCGACCTGCTGCACCGCGCTCCCGGAATGCTGGATCTCTCCACCACCTTTCTGACGCCGCTTCCCGGTACCCGTATTTACAAGGATCCCGGGCATTTCGACATTGTGCTGGAAGACCGGGACTGTCTCACCTCCATCGAGGATTTCCCGGTGAACCGCACCCGGGATTTGTCCTTGCCGGAAATCTGCAGGGCACGCTCTGCCTTTCTCACGCGGATTTCCAACACGATGAAAGAGCAGTTCAAGAACGGGCGGATCCCCGGCCCCCGAATCCGCAGGGACTTCGAGCTGGCCTTTCGGTACGGCATCGCGGCGGGATACCTGAAATTCATCTACGGCCGGAATGCGGTCATGACGGCCTACTATCGAAAACTCATCGAGTACGGGGGGCTGTTGAAAGAATGGGAGGAGCTTGAAGCGGCGGAAAAAGAAAATTATATCATCCAGCGCATTCCGGATTTGTCGATGGTGGATTTCAAAACTTTGAGCGGCACGGAAACGGATATTCTTCTGGATGCCGGTTTGTTTTCGGTGAAGGAGTCGGCGAAAACATTGAACCGCTCCATGGAAGAAATGGCCGCCTGTCTTGAAAGAATGAGCCGGCGGCATCTGGTGCTGTTCTCACCCTGCCGATGAGGCCGTATTGAAGAAGAGCGATTCTCAAACGGTATCCGACGATGAGAGCGGTCCTGTCGTAAAAACCTATCTATGATGGAGGCCCGGAGTGAAAACGATCAACTTGAGACTGATGCTGATTCATCGCGGAACGAGAACTCATTCGATCACCCAGATCGAGCCCATCGGCCTTATGTCGCTGGCGGAGATGATGACCGGCAAAGGGTTCGATGCGGCCGTTTTTTCAGGAGAGCTGTTGAAGGGTCTGGACTTCTTGAAAGAGACCGGATGCAACCGGAATACTGTGGTGGGATTATACTGTGATTTTGAAAATCAGTCGGCGGTTGAGAGTTTTTCCAGGGTGATCAAGGAGCGCTTCGGAGCCGTCGTTCTTATCGGCGGCCCCCAGACGGTGGGACTGGGAGAAGATTTTTTACGGGCTTGCCGTGCCGACGGGATCATTCGGGGCGAAGGGGAATATTCCCTCCATGCCGCTCTCCGGGCATTGGAAATAGAAGACGGAGAGCAGTGGGAGAGCATTCCCGGAATGTGTTCGTTCAAAAAAGACGGGACGTACTACGACAACGGGATCTATCCGGTCATCGAGGATCTGGATGCCCTCCCCGTCATCAGCGGAAAAATCAAATCGGCCCAGCACCGGAGCATCAATCACATGGCGGTCATGTCGGGCCGCGGATGTCCTTTTCACTGTTCCTTTTGCTATGAGGGCGCCAACAGTAAAAACGTGAGGCAGCGCAGCGTGGCCAGCGTCATGAAGGAGATCCGCCTCCGGTTGAAAGAGAATCCCGGTGTGAAATATATCTTTTTTTGCGACGACACCTTCACTCTGAACAAGGACCGGGTGCGCGCATTTTGCGAAGAACTCGAAGAGCTCCGAAAAGAGCACGATTTCGTCTGGTTCGCCGACGCCCATGTCAACGTCGTTCTCAGATATCCGGAAATCGTGAAAATGATGGTCGACGCCGGCCTGGTCCGGATGCAGATCGGCATTGAAAGCTGCAACCAGCACATAATCGATATCTATAACAAGAATGTGCGGCGGGAAGGGTTCTTCGAGGTCATCGAGATCTGCAAAGCGGCCGGACTTCCCCAGCTGGTGGGCAACATCATCATCGGCGGGGCACTGGAAACACGGGAAACGCTGGACTTCACCTTTAATACCGTCAATGAAATGATACGCGCCGGCCGGGGAATGGTGGAAGTGGTCAGCACCTTCTACATGCCCTTTCCGGAAACTGCCATGTCCAAGGATCCGGGGGGCTTCGGTCTTTTTGTGAAGGATGAAAAAGCGATCACTTCGGTCGGGGATTTTCCGGTGATCGAAACGGAAACGCTGAGCGTCGAAGAAATCTGCGCGGCCCGAAATGAGTTTTTTGAAGCGGTGACCGGGCTGATGCGGAAAATGTACTGCGACGGTGAAATCCCCGACGAGACAGTGCTGCAAAGCTACTCGCTGAGTGAACGGTACGGTCTCAGCGGGATGTGGCAGGGCCTCGCGTACTCCCGGTACCCGTATTTCGACGCTCAGTACAAGGCGCGTGTTCGAGGGGACAGACTGACGAAGGACTATGACGTGAAAACCGTTTTCGAGACCCATCCACAACGCATTGCCCTGCTTTCCCTGACTCCGGAGCTGGCGGCGGAAATCCCGGTCTTGAACGGATTTGTCTACTCACCCTTTGAATTCGAAGTGCTGACGTATACGTCCGGCAAACTGACCATGCACGAAATGGCGGAAGTGCTTTTCCCCAAATATCGGAAAGCCTTTGAGAGTTTTGAATCATTCAAGCCGCATCTGCTGGAGACCGTCAAAAAACTGGAAGCGGCGGGGATGTGCGTTCTGTCGGGCTCATTGAAGCCGAAAGAAGCGGATCTGGAATGGAAAAATAACAAACAAGCAGGGGAGCGCCAGGTGAAAAACAAGGTCATTCTGTTCAAATTATCGACCATCGGTATGGAGATCGCCGGTTTCAGCAGAAACGGAGCTTTTCTGGGGCTCTACGGGCTGGCGGGCTATCTGGATGAAAAGGGGTATGACGCCCTCGCATGCGAATGTCGGCCGGATCAGGTCATGGAGTATATGCGGCGTATCCCGTTCAATGAATTGTGCTGCGTCGGTTTTTCGGTGGACTTTGAAAACAGGCATATCGTCAAAAAAGTCAGCGCTTCCGTAGCGGAAGCCTATGCGATTCCGGTGCTGATAGGCGGGCCCGAAGCCCTTTCTCTGGATGAAGAGTATCTGCGCCGGTCAAAAGCCGCCGCCATCGTGCGAGGCGAAGGAGAATTGGCCATGGTGGCGGTTCTGGAGGCCTTGAGAGAAAAGAAGAGTCTGGATGATATTCCCGGAATCTTTTACATTGACGAAAAAGGCGAGAGTATTGATAGGGGCGAAGGGCCGGTGGTGGAAAATTTGGACGAGCTGCCCTTCCCGGCCTATGATAAAAGCATGACGCCCATTGATTACACCAACCTGTATGTCATGACCAGCCGGGGCTGTCCCTATCACTGCGTTTTCTGTCATGAAGGCGCCTTGAAACGCCCCGTGCGCAGGCGGAGCGTGGCGAATGTCATTGCGGAAATGCGCTCCCTGCTTCTCAAATATCCCGAACTCAACTACTTTTTATTCTGCGACGATACCCTGGTCACCGATCCTGCGTGGCTGGACGAATTCTGCCGGGAGGTAAAGGCGCTTCGCTCGGTCAGGCCTTTCCAGTTTTATTGCGAGGCCGATGTAGCGTCCCTGAGCAGACGTCCCGAGGTCATAAAGGACATGGTGGAAGCCGGGCTGAACCGGCTGCAGATAGGCATTGAAACCGCGGATCCGGAGATGCTGAAGATTTACCGCAAGAACATCGCGCCGGAAATGGTGGAAACGGTGGTGAAAGCCGCTTATGATGCCGGGGTTCAGCAGGTTTTCGGGGCGCTTCTGGTGGGGGGGCCCTTTGAGAACCGGGAGCATATCGAAAAGAACAAGGCCTTTGCCGCCAAGCTGATGCGGCTGGGACCGGGGATGATGGAAATCGCCCCCAGTATCCTGATGCCGTATCCGATGACCGATATCGGTCTCCATCCCCAAAAATACGGGCTGAAGATCTGCGACAAACAGGGTTTGGGCAGCATCTCAGATTACCCTCTCATGGAGAGTGAGACCATGGACCGGCGGGAGATCATGGCGGCCTATCAGGAGTACATTCAGAGCTTCGTGGATGAAATCAAGGCGATGCTGAACAGCGGCGAACTCGGTCACGAGGATATTCTGCGCTGTCACCGCATCTCTCTCAATTCCAAAGGGCCGAAATACTGGATGAACATCATAGCCCATCATAAACCCTCTCTGACCGCATATTACACAATGCTTGCCAGAGGGGCGGCCACCCGCGTGACGGACGTGCCGCCGGAGGAACTCCCTGGCTGGCGCCCCCAGCGACTGATAGAAATGTGGCGGGATGTGGACTTCTCCAGGGGCTATCCCCTTTTATGGGGAGAGGCGCTGTCTCCCTTTGAATATGAAATTTTAAAATATGCCACGGGAAAGAGCACCATTGCAGCCATTGCCGGCATCCTCCATGAGCGGTTCGGAAAACCCTTCGGAGAAACAACGGAAGAGTTGGTGGAGCGGATCATAGAAACCTTGAAGGTGTTTGATAAGAAATACTGGCTGCTTGTGGTTCCGTACTAGAAAAAAGGTGATGCGATGAAGATTCTTCTCTGCAACGTGTCGAAAAAATACGAAACGACCGCCCATGATTATGTGGGGCTCTTTTACCTGGCGGGCGCCTTGGAAGCAGCCGGGTACGAGCCTTTGGTCTTTCACGGAAAACCGGAGCATCTCCTGGATGAGATAGAGAAGCACCGTCCCGAAGCGGTGGGATTCTCCTGCGATTTTGACAATGTCCGGATCATCGAAGACCTGACCAGAAAGATAAAGGCACGCTGGAGGCTTCCGATTGTCGTGGGCGGCCCCCAGAGCATCGCTTTGGGAAGGACTTTTCTTGAAAGCAGCGGGGCGGACTATATCCTGCGAGGCGAAGGGGAAGTCTCTCTGCCCAAGCTCTTCAATGCGGTCTTTAAAGATGAGGGCGATATCGACGAGGTGAAGGGGCTGGCGAGAATCAGAGACGGGGTGTTTCTGGAAACCGCGCCCGAGATCATCGCCGATCTGGACGCCCTGCCCCTTCCGGCCTACTCCACATCGCTGCATACCGGCCATTCCTATGGCAACTTGATTTTTACCGGCCGGGGGTGTCCCTTCCGGTGCGCCTATTGCGCCCCCAGTCCCGGCAAGCAGAAGGTCCGGCTCAGGAGCATTCCCCTGGTGCTCGAGGAAATCAAAGCCAACCTGAAAAGGAATCCGGCGCTGAAGTGCCTTATTGTTATGGACGATACCTTCACCCTCGGCCGGGAGAGGATAGAAGCGTTCTGCGAAGGGATGAAGGAGATACGAAAAGATCGGGATTTGGTCTGGTACTGCGAATGCCATGTGGGACGAATCAGAGGTTTTATGGATGTCCTGCCCGCAATGATCGATGCCGGGCTTATCCGTTTGCAGATCGGGATAGAATCCGGTGATCAGAACGTAATCGACCAGTACAACAAGCACGTCAGGATCGACGACATCCTTGAGTTCGTAGGCTACGCGGCAAACTGCGGCCTTGCCCAGATCGCCACGAACTTCATTGTGGGGGGGCCGAAAGAAAAAGACGGATCGACCGCCGCGCTGATCCGGACCCTCATCGATCTGGCCCCCGGAGTCATTGATATCATTACCGGTTTTTTACGAGCCTATCCGGGAACCGAGATTTCCGAGCATCCGGAGAAATTCGGTCTGCAGCTCCACGACGAGTCGGGCCGCAGAACCGGGGACGACTATCCCTTCGTAACGCCGGCGGAATACAGCCAGGATCAGGTGATGCGGCAGCGCCAGGAGCTCAACAAGATCATCCGCCAAAGCATGCAGCAAAAAATCAGAAATTATGAACTGAAACAGGAAACGGTGAGGAAGCAGTTTGAAGCCGCCATGAAATACGGAATTAGAAGCCGGTGGTTTGCGGAAATTTCGGCCAATCCCAGAGCTTATGAATACTATTACATGCTTTTTTCAAATGAGGGAGAGGCTTTTGATGAATCCATGGATTTCTCCAGAGATTATCCACAGCGGACCTTCGAATTGTGGCGCGCCATGACGTTTTCCGACGGTTTTCCCCAGCTCGACGGCATGGCGCTCTCGCCGCTGGAGTATGAACTCCTCTTGCGGTGCGCGGGGAAAAGAAGCCTGAGCACGATTCAGACGGAACTCTACGAGCTTTTCGGCGGCTCGTATGAAAACGAGGCGGAATTCCGTCAACACCTCGTCGACATGCTGCATCGTTATAATGCGAAATACTGGCTGACGCATTTTGTGATGGAGCTTTAAGCTCCGAAAAGCGAAACGAAAGGTATAGCGTTCATTCCAACCGCCGGACCCACCGTCCCATCACCCGGTCGGCCTCCGCGAGGATGAGCCACAGCTCCTGAAGAGCCGCGATCAGTTCGCTTCTGCTCTTCTGGAAGGCCTCCTGCGCACCGATAAGGTCGAGCTGGGAGCCGAGTCCCTCCCGGTACATCAGTTCGGCGATCTCGAGCTCCTTGTCGGTCCTCTCGGCCTGGCGGCGGCGGATCGCGGCGATTTCGAGCGCACGGGACCAGCGCTCCTTCACAAGATCGACTTCGCGCTGTATGCTGTCTCGTTTGCTGCCGATCTCGTATTCGACCTTGCGGAGCATCATCCCGGCCGCCGCGGTGTTGTTGGCCGTCTTTCCACCGTCGGCGAGAGGGACGGTCAGCGCGGCCCGGACGAAAACCTCTCCGACACGGTCCTCGGCGAAGGGCGAGGTGAAATTCTGGGCGACGCGCACGCCTACGGAGATATCGATGAACGGCGACAACCCCTTCGCGGCCAGCGAGCGCTGTACCAAGGCGCGCTCCTTCGAGAGCAGGAGCGCGGCGACGTCGGGGCGGCTCTCCCATGCTTTCGTCGCGTCGACCGAGAGTTCCAAGCCCTTGGGGTCAGGAGGGACGATATTCGGATCTATCCGCGTTCCTCCGGCGAGGGCGCTCATCTCGACGAGCTGCTGTTCATAATTCCGGCGCGCCTGAAGGAGGAGCGTCTCCCCGTCGTCCACCTGGGACTGCGCCCGCAGCAGTTCCAAGAGGGAGACCATCTCCTTGTCGAACTTCTCTTTCGTCACGAGAAGGGATTCGTTCCGCTGCACCACGATCCGCTCCATCGCTTCCCGGTAGAGTGCCGCCATCACTGCCTGGCGGTAGGCGGAGGCGGCGAGGGCGAGGCGTTCGTTGACCGCGTCGGCGTATTGGGTGCGCAGCATCTCGACGGCGAGCAGCAGATCCCGCTCCTGCAGGCCGTAGCTGCCCGAGAGATTGAGCCGATGCGAGAGAGAGAGGTCCATCTGCCTGTCTCCCCGGTCCTTGTCGAGCCATTTGCTCGCCTCGGCGGAGAGTCCCGCGGTAGGACGCTGCACGGCCAGTTCCGCCCGGGCGGAGAAGAGCCTGGCTTCGATCTCCTTCCGAATCGCGGCGAGTTCATTGTTCCGTTCCAATACGAGCTCGAGGTACTGCGCCTCGGCGAGCGGCGCCGAGAGCGAGGTTCCCGGAAGAATGAATATGAGCGCCGGCAGCAGGGTGAAAAGTGCACGAAGTTTCATGTTCCCTCCTCGGAGCGTATCGGTGTATAATTCTGTCAAGATAACGTCATTGTACTCCAGGACGCATCGCAAATCCAGATGTTGTTTGCACACAAAGGAGCGTGTTCTGCGGTGAAAAGACAGATTTTCAGGAAATCCGCACTCGATAGGCTCTCATCGCCCGAACAGCTCGATATGCTCTTTCAGGTCGTCCGGCCCGCGTTCTGGGTGACGCTCTCCGCGATGCTGCTTCTGCTGGGAGTGCTGGCCGCCTGGGGATTCTACGGAACAGTGACCACGCTGGTCTCCGGGCAGGGAATCCTGCTGCGGCACGACGCTCATGTGGACGCCCCTTCGCCCGGAACCGGGCGTCTCGAGTCAATCTACGTCGATATCGACGATCCTGTCGAGAAGGGCCAGGTCATTGCGCGGCTGGCCCAGTCCGAATTGTGGCACCAGATAGCGGAGCTGCGCGGCCGGCTGGAGATTCTGCGAATCGAGCGGACCATGGGCACGGAGATGGGCGACAGCAAGAAGATGCTGGAGTCGGAATATCTCGCGAGGCGCAGGCAGGCGCTGAACTCGTCGATCAAGGTCGCCCGGGATCGCGCCGACTCGCTGCGCGAGCAGCTCGAGCAGTACGACGCGCTCTACGCGAAGAAGTACATCACGCGCAGCCAGTACCTGGAGGTGAAAGATCGCTACAACGCGGCGCTTCAGGACATCCTCTCATTCAACGAAGAACTGGCGCGCCTCCCGATGACCGCGGCCGACTCGACATCCCAGATCGAGCGCCAGCGGATCGATGTCGACATGCGCCTGCTGACCGCCGAAAAACAGCTTGCGGCCCTCGAGGACCGGTACGACCTGGAGACGTCCATCCGCAGCCCGGCCTCCGGGAGAGTGCTCGAAGTCTTCAAGTCGGAGGGACAGGTCATATCCGCCGGGGAGGCGCTTCTCTCCGTGGAAAAAGTGCTCGATGACGGGACGCCGCTCTACGTTCACGCTTTCGTCCAGCCCCAGGACGGAAAGAAGATACTGCCTGAGATGGAGGCGCAGATCTCTCCTTCCGTGGTGAAGCAGGAGGAGTTCGGCATCCTGCGCGGCCGCGTGACGCACGTGTCGTCGTTCCCGGCATCCGCGAGAGGAATGACGAGAGTCCTGGGAAACGAGCAGCTCGTTCAGACGCTCTCGCGCGGCGGCGCTCCCATCACGGTGATGATGGCCCTCTACCCCTCGAAGGAGACGGAGAGCGGCTATGTCTGGTCCTCCGGCGACGGGCCGCCTCTGGAGCTTCAGAGCGGCACGCTCTGCGGCGTGACTGTGGTGGTGCGCCGGCAGGCCCCGGTGACGCTGGTTCTTCCTTTTCTGAAGAAGTTCTTCCTCGGAATCGGCGAGGAGATCGGCGGAGGGAAGGACGATGCCTGATCCCCGCATCATGAGGACGCCCTGGAGAAATCGGCGGGTCACGACGCCGACGATGATCCAGATGGAGGCCACCGAATGCGGCGCCGCCTCCCTGGGGATCGTCCTTGGATACTACGGCCTTTTTCTGCCGCTGGAGAGGCTTCGCGAGGAGTGCGGCGTCAGTCGGGACGGCAGCAGGGCGACGAACATGCTCAGGGCCGCCCGAAGCCACGGAATGGAAGCGAAGGGCTTCCAAAAGGAGCCCCAGTCTCTCTGCGATTTGCCGCTGCCGATCATCCTTTTCTGGAACTTCAACCACTTCCTGGTGCTTGAGGGCATCAAGGGCGATACGGTATACCTGAACGATCCGGCGGCCGGTCCGCGCACGGTGGACCGGGAGACCCTGGACCGCTCGTTCACGGGTGTCGCCCTGTCGATCGTGCCGGGGGAGGCGTTCCGGCCGGAAGGCCGTCCCCGCAGCCCGTGGGCGGCTCTCGGCAGAAGGCTGACCGGGGCGAGGGCGGCGCTCTTCTTCGCCGTGCTGGCGGGGCTGGCCCTGGTCATCCCGGGGCTGCTCGAGCCCGCCTTTCAGCAGATCTTCGTCGACAGGCTACTGATCGAGGGGCGCCTCGAGTGGTTTCGGCCCATGCTCACGCTGATGGCGCTCGTCGCGCTCGTCAAGGGCGCGCTGACGTGGCTCCAGGGATCGGTGCTCCTCCGGCAGGAGCTGTCGATGGCGATCCGTTATTCGGCGTCGTTTATGAACCATCTTCTGAAGCTTCCGTACACTTTCTTTCTGCAGCGCTACGCGGGGGAGATAGGCAACCGCGTGCAGCTCAACGACCGTGTCGCGCAGCTCCTCTCGCGGGAGCTGGCGACGACGATGCTCCAGTGCATCATGGTCCTTTTCTACGCGCTGATGATCACCCTGTACGATCCTCCTGTCTCGGTGATCGCTCTTTCGACGGCGGCGACGTGCGCGCTCCTGATCGTCTCGGTGAACCGGAAGAGGACGGACCTGAACGAGCGCTTCACCGGCGAGGTCGGCAAGTTCGCCGGAACCGCCATCGGGGGACTCTCGGTCATAGAGACGATCAAGTCCTTCGGAGGCGAGGACGAGCAGTTCGCACGGCTTGCCGGGTACCTGAGCAAAATCGCGGACTGCCGTGCTTCGCTCTCCCGGCTTGCCGTCCGTATCCAGGCCGTGCTTCCCGCCCTCACCTCGCTGGCCGCCGCGGGAGTGCTCTGTTTCGGCGGATTCCGCGTGATGAACGGCGTGCTCACGATGGGCATGCTGCTCGCGCTGCAGACCCTGATGCAGCAGACGATCAATCCCGTTACGGAACTGGTCGCGCTCTGGGATTCGTTTCAGACGGCGCAGGGAAACCTCAACCGGCTCGACGATGTGCTGCGCTACCCGCGCATGGCCGAGCGCCCCGCTCTCGAAGAGGGTGCGATGGCGGGGGGGCGCAAGGTCCGCCTCTCGGGGCGGCTGGAGATGCGCGACATCTCCTTCGGTTACTCACGCCTTTCGGATCCGCTGATCGAGAACTTTTCGCTGACGCTCGTCCCCGGTTCGCGGGTGGCGCTGGTCGGGGGATCCGGATCGGGCAAGTCCACCCTGGCCCGCATCGTGTGCGGCCTTTTCGAACCGTGGACGGGCGAAATCCTGCTGGACGGCCGCCCCCTGGGAACGATTTCCCGCGAAGAGATGGCGACCTCCTTCGCCTTCGTGGACCAGGAGATATCGCTCTACGAGGGGACGATCCGCGACAACCTCTCCCTCTGGGATCCCTCGATCCCGACGGAAAACCTCGTGGCTGCCTGCCGGGACGCCTCCATCCACCGCGACGTGGTCGCGCGCCAGGGAGGATACGACGCGATCGTCGAGGAGAACGGACGCAACTTCAGCGGAGGACAGAGGCAGCGCCTGGAGATCGCCCGCGCGCTCGTCCGCTCCCCGTCCCTGATCGTCCTTGACGAAGCGACGAGCGCCCTGGACGCGCCAACCGAGGAGGCAATCGACCGTGCGCTCCGCCGCAGGGGGTGCACCTGCCTCATCGTGGCCCACCGTCTTTCGACCATCCGCGACTGCGACGAGATCATCGTGCTTCACCACGGCAAGGTCGCGGAGCGGGGAACTCACGAGGAACTGATGCGGCTCGGAGGGCGCTATGCCGGTCTCATCGAGAACTGAGAAGCAGGCCGCCGCTACCGGAAGAGAGGGGGGAGGACGATGAACCCGATGTTCGAAGAACTCGCCGTTCACGGAACCGTCCTTGAAATCACCGGGAAAACGCCTTTCTTCCTCGACGATCCGGAAATCGTCTGGTGCGTCCTCGCAGGACAGGTCGACGTCTACGTTACCGCCAGGGAAGGCGCTCTTCAGACCGGCGGACGGGATTACCTCTTCACGATGGAGCCCGGGGAGGCCCTCTTCGGCGTGGAGAGGGGGTTTTTCGGCGATACCATGGGGCTTCTCGCCGGAGGAATTCCGGGGACGAGGGTCCTTCGTATTTCACGTTCGAGCCTGCTCGAACGGACGGACGAAGAGGGAATCGCCTTCACAGCCTCCCTGGCCGGCAGATTCCTCGAGGGGCTGGGGAGGGGCATCGTCAAGGACATCGTTCCTCTTCCGAGGCTGAAGCAGAAGATCGAAGGAGAGAGGACGAGGCTCGAGGCGAACAAGCCGGCGGGAAGCGAGTCGCTGCTTTGGGGAGAGATCGAAGAGGGACGCGCGCTCTTCGTCGGTACAGAAGATCTCTCGCCGGGAGGCCCGCTCTTCGCGCTTCCGCCGAACTGCTGGATCGTCCCGCTGGAACCCTGCACCGTCCGGACTCGTTCCACGGAGGAGCTGCTTCGCGGAGGAGAATTCGCGTCCGTTTTCGACGCCTTCTGCGAGACGGTCTTCTCCTCGCTCGCCATGAACGCCAGGCTTCGCGCCGCCGACGACCTCGGCGCTCTTCGACAGATGCAGATGTCGAGCAGACGCGCGATCTCCTCGGCCCTCTCGACCCTCGCATCCGCGCTCTCAGGAAGGTTTCGGGAAGACGGGGCGGAGGCCGAGGATTCGCCGCTCCGCAGAGCCTTTTCGAGGGTTGCGCAGTTCCTGGGGCACAGGATCGCCCCGAAGGGGGAGGGAGCCGGCGACGAGTCGCTTCGCGATCTTGCCCAGGCTTCGAACCTGAAACTGCGCATCGTGACGCTCGCCGGTCCGTGGTGGCTCTCCGACGGCGCGCCGCTGATCGCGTATCGCGCCGGTGCGCCGGTCGCCCTGCTGCCCACGGCTCGAGGATACAGGATCGCCGACGACGACGGAGAACGGGCCGTCGACGAGAAAATCGCCGGAGCGCTCTCAACGGACGCGGTGCAGGTCTACCGGCCTCTTCCCGCAACTCCGCTGGGAGGAATCGACCTGCTGCTCTTCGGTTTCAAAAGGACGAAGAAGGATCTCGGCTTCGTCTTCTTCATGTCGATCGCGCTCGCGCTCCTCGGGATGATCTCACCCGAAGTCAACCGCCGGATCTTCGGCGAAGTCATACCGCAGGCCGAGCGGGGCCGCATGCTGCAGCTCTTCGCCATCCTCGTCTCGGTTGCGGTCTCGTCGGGGCTGCTGCACTTCGCCAACGGCATCGCCTTTCTCCGCACCGAGGCAGTGCTGGATCACGACATCTCGACCGGACTCTGGGAGCGAATTCTGCGCCTGCCGGTCGGCTTTTTCCGGAAGGCGACCGCCGGCGACCTCGCCAACCGGGCGCTCGGACTCTTCACGCTCCGCGAGACCGCGTCGCGGACGGTGAAGACGTTGCTCGTCCAGAGCGTCTTCCTGTTCTTCTTCCTGGGGCAGTCGTTCTGGTACGACTGGAGACTTGCCCTCGCGGGATTGGGGTGTCTTTTCGTGCCGGCGATCCTGATGGTGGTGGTGAACTTGGTCCAGCTCGGCTTTCAGCGGAAGATGATCGCGCTGCAGAACCGACTGCTTGCGTTGACATTCCAGATCATGTCCGGCATATCCAAGATCCGCGTCGCCGGCGCCGAGGAGCGTTCCTTCGCCCGGTGGGCGGAGCTTTTCGGCGCTCAGCGGACGCTGGGAACGAAGGCGAGGAAGCTGGAGGTCTTTCTGAATACCGTCATGGCGCTCTTTCCGCTCTTCGTCGCCATCGCGATCCTCTTTGCGCTCGTTCGATGGAGCGCCGCCGACGGTGCGTACGAAACGGGGCGGTTCATGGCCTTCTGGTCGGCTTTCGGGGCGCTCCAGGGGGCTTTCTTCCAGATCGTGAGCTCCTTTACAGCCACGATGAACATGCTCCCGCTGGTCGAGAACCTCGCCCCCATTCTCCGTGCAGAACCGGAGACGGGGGAGATGAAGACAGATCCGGGGGAGATCACCGGAAAGATCGATCTGGAGCAGGTCGTCTTCCGCTACCTCAAGGACGGCGCTCCGGTACTGAAGGGGCTCGATCTCCACATCGAGCCGGGGGAGTTCGTGGCGGTGGTAGGACCCTCCGGTGCCGGCAAGTCCACCCTCATCCGCCTGCTGCTGGGATTCGACGAGCCGGAGTCGGGGGGCGTCTTCTACGACAACAAGGATCTCGCCGAGCTGGATCTGGGCAAACTCCGGAGGCAGATCGGCGTCGTCCTCCAGAGCGGCGGGCTGCTGTCGGGCGACATCGCCTCCAACGTCCGCTGCTCGCGCAATCTCACGGTCGAGCAGATAGAGGAGGCGCTCCGGATGGCCGGAATGGAGGATGACATCGCGGCCATGCCGATGGGGATCCACACCGTCATCACGGACGGCGCGAACACGATCTCGGGCGGGCAGAAGCAGCGGCTGCTCATTGCCCGCGCCATCGCGGGAAGGCCACGCGTCCTGATATTCGACGAGGCCACGAGCGCCCTCGACAACAGGACGCAGGCGATGATCAGCCGGAGCCTGGAAAGCATCCAGGCGACGCGCATCGTCGTGGCGCACAGGCTCTCCACGGTCATCGGCGCCGACCGCATCTTCGTCCTTGAGGACGGCCGCCTTGTCGAAGAGGGGAAGTACGACGAGCTGATGGCGAAGAACGGCCTCTTCGCCGAGCTGGTCCGCAGGCAGACGGTGTAGGGCCTCGTTCCCTTCCTCTTTGGGAACGCTTCCGCTGGCTGTTGCGTGGTCGGGAAGGAAAAAGCGAAGATGGCCTCGGCGGCGGTTCTTGAGAATTCGTGCTTTGAATGTATCACCGGCTGAATTTCCGGAGGAAAGCTCCGAGGCCGAGGAGAGGGAGTATATCGCCGTCTGCGGTGCTGTCGCGAGGAGGGGCCGGTCGAATAAACCCGCCCTTCTCTCCCGCTGATCCGCGGCAAAGAGACAGGGTTCAGGAGCATGAAACACACTATTCACCAGACGTCTGAACACGGTTTTTTCGGAGGGGAGTGCGCGCGGCATGACGCCTATTATCGGCGATGGTGTGGAAAGAAACGGCGACGGAGAACGGAAACGGGACCGGTTGCTGGCGGCCGTCGTCGAGCAGAGCGACGCGATCGTCGTCGTCAAGGACCTGAACCTGCGGGTTGTCGCGGCAAACTTGGCGTTCGCGAAGGCCGCAGGTTTTTCGTCTCCCGATGATCTGATCGGAAAAACGGACGCCGAGATTTTCGGAGTTCCTTCCGGGTCGGAGCCCGTACGCAGCTATATGGAGGATGAATGTAGAGCGCAGACGCTTTCTCCCGGCGAGCGCATCGTTCGCGAGGAGCCGGTTTGGACCGCCTCCGGGGAACTCCGGTATGTTCTAACCCATAAATACCCTCTTTTCGATGAAAACGGTGCACTGATCGGAACCGGCAATATATCTGCGGACATCACCGGGCGAAAAGCTGCCGAGGAGGCGTTGCGCAGCAGTGAGCGGTATTTGCGGACCATTCTGAACACCACAATGGACGGTTTCTGGGTGATCGACGCCCGCGGGCGGATCGTCGATGTCAACGACGCCTACTGCGCGATGTCCGGCTATGCGCGCGAAGAGATCCTCTCGATGGGCATTGTCGATCTCGACCCCTTCGAGGATCCGGTGGAAACGGCGGAGAGAATAGCGCGCATCGTCCGCAACGGCTCCGATATTTTTGAACGGCGTCATCGCCGCAAGGACGGCTCCGTGATGGACGTGGAGCTTTCCGTCTCCTGGCTGGATGTCGACGGCGGGCAGATCGTCTGCTTCTGCCGCGACATCACCGGTCGCAAGCGCGCCGAAGCCGCGGTCGCCCTTGCGAAGGAGCAGGCCGAGGCCTCCAACGTCGCCAAGAGCGAATTTCTGGCCAACATGAGCCACGAGATCCGTACCCCGATGAACGGCGTGCTGGGGATGACCGAGCTGCTGCTGGACACGGACCTTGATACTGTGCAGCGGAACCGCGCGGAGACGATCCGTTCGAGCGCCGAATCGCTTCTGGTCTTGATCAACGACATTCTGGACTTCTCCAGGATCGAGGCGGGCAGGCTGGAGCTGGTGACGCTGGATTTCGACCTCTCCGCTCTGCTCGACGGTCTTTGTTCTTCCATGGGCGTGGGCGCGGGCCGGAAAGGGCTTGGGCTTGCGTATTCCATCGAATCGGACGTCCCGCTCTTCCTGCGGGGCGACGCGGGACGCCTGCGCCAGATACTGACCAATCTGATCGGAAACGCCGTCAAGTTCACCCGCGAAGGGGAGGTGCGCGTGACCGTCTCCCTCGCGGAGTGCGGCGAACGATCCGCTCTGCTCCGATTTTCGGTGCGGGATACCGGAATCGGCATTCCGGCCGACAAGATCGGAACGATCTTCGATAAATTCATGCAGGTGGACGCCTCTTCGACTCGCCTGCACGGCGGCGCCGGTCTTGGACTTGCCATATCGAAGCAGCTCGTCGAGATGATGGGGGGCTTTCTCGATGTGACGAGCGAAGAGGGAAAAGGCTCCGAGTTCTCGTTCACCGCTCTTCTGGAAAGACAGCCCGAAGGCACGCGGAGCGACGGGGTTCATTGTTCCGATCCCCTTGCAACGACACGCTTCGAAGCGAACGGGGCACGGATTCTGCTGGTGGAGGACTCGCTCGTCAACAGGCTCGTAGTGCGGGGAATGCTCGAAAAGCTGGGAATCTACGCCGACGAGGCGACGGACGGAGAAGAGGCGCTCGCCGCTCTTGACCGGCGAGATTACGATCTGGTGCTGATGGACTGCCAGATGCCGCGGATGGACGGATACGAGGCGACCCGAAGGATCCGCGCGACGGGAGGAAGCGTCCGTAACATTCCCGTCATCGCGATGACGGCGCATGCGATGAGCGGCGACCGGGATAAGTGTCTCGCGTCGGGGATGAACGACTATATTTCCAAACCGTTCGCGCGCGGCAACCTGATGGATATGCTGAACAAATGGTTGCCGTCGGCCCGACAAAGCCCGGAACATAGGCAATGAGAGAGGGGAGAGCGGAATGGATTGATTCTACATCGCGGCGCTTGCCGGCATAGCGCTGTTCTCCTCGTCGGCGTCCGTTCATTATCGAAGAAAATGGATGTCGAGCGAGAGGAAATACGCCCTTCTGAAAGAGCGGGAGGCGCGTTTTTCCGAGAGCGAGGGCAAATTCTCCGTCCTTGTGGAAAATGTCGCGACTGGCATCCTTCTGCGCGAGAAAGACGGCACGATCGAGTACGCCAACCCCGCATTCGTGAACCTCGTCGAGAAGGCGGTGGAGATCATCGCCTCCGAATCGGGGAGACACTTCGATCCGGAGTTCGTGAAGGTTTTTCTGGAGTTCGCCGAAGAGTTTCGGGCGATCTCCGAGCGGTGATGAGGGGTATCTCCCGTGACGACTCATGAGGACATCGCAGAACGTGAGGTACATGGACGGATCCGAAGCAGTCGATGGTAAAGGCGGAAGTGTTTTCGCAGCTTTCCATATATTATTTTTAGGAGAGAGCCGGCATGTTGAGAAAAATGAAGATAGGCGCGAAGCTTTCCCTCGCATTCGGCGTTTTGCTGCTGATCGTCGCCGGAGTCGCCGCGACGAGCCGCGGACGTATGAGGGATGTGCAGATGGAGGTTGAATCGCTTGCCGGTCGGTATGTTCCGGAGATGGTGCTGGCGGCGGATGTGCAGCAGCGGATTCAGAAGATGATGTATGAAGTGCGCGGTTACAATTTTACCTCCGACAAGGCGTTCCTCGAGACCGGACGAGATCTGGCGGAGTCTGCGAGACAGGCGGTGAAGCGTGCTGCAGGCCTTGCGGAGCGACATCCGACGCTCACCGCCCTGCGCGACGGCGCCGCGCAGGCGGGTGCGCTTCTGGAGGAGTACGTCGGCCTGATCGACGGCACCGAGTCGGCGGTCAACACCGTTGCAGGAGCCCGGGAACGCGGGTACGAGAGCGCGCGTCTGCTTGTCGAAACGATCGAGGCTTATATCGAATCGCAGAACGGCGCGATGACGACTGCCATCGATGGAGGAGAAGAAAAAGCGCAGCTCCGCGACAGGCTGAACAAGATCACACTGGCGAACAAGGTTCTCGATGTTGCGAACGCAATCCGGATCGATAATTTCGTCGGTCAGGCTACACGCGATATCGTTCGTCTCGAAGGAGGATTGGAACGATTCCCGGAGATAGAGAGCCTCGTGAAGGAGATCCGGGGCGCCACGAAGCGGCCGGTCAATCTTGAGCAGCTCGACGCCGTTCAAAAAGCGGCCGAAGAGTATAAGTCAGGAATGGAGACCATTCGGGACAATTGGCGGAGGCTTGATGAGATCAACCGGAAACGGATCGATACCGGTCAAAGCATCCTCGAAATAGCCGACAAGCTGGCGCAAAAGGCCGCGGCGCATTCTCTCGAAATCGCCGCACAATCTTTCGAAACATTGGCCGGGACCATCACGATCGTTTTTGCCGCCATGGCAGCGGCAATCCTTTTCGGTGTGGTCGTCGCCATCGTCATGACGCGCAGTATCACGATCCCGCTGAAACATGTCGTCGACCTCTTCTCCATATTGCAGAGCGGCGATCTGAGGGCAAACGTATCGGGACCGCTCCTTTCCAGAGGCGACGAGATAGGCGCTCTGGGGCGCGCATTTCAAGCGTTGACGGAGAATCTGCGCACTCAGATAGCCTCGGTGAAAGAGACTGCGGATAGCCTCGCCTCGTCGGCGTTTCAGATAGCCGCCTCGATTTCGGAAGTCACCGCCGGGGCGGAGGAGACGTCGGTCGCCGTAGTGGAAACCACCGCCACGATGGAGGAGGTCCGAACCACGGCCGAGGCGACGCACGCAAAGAGCAGGGAGGTCGCCGAGATCGCCAGGCAGGGTCTTGTGGTGCTGCAGACCGGGGAAACCGCGATAGAAGCTCTTTTCAATGGGATGGAAAAGATCGGCGAGCGGATGGCCTCCATCGCCGAGACGATCGTCCGCCTCAGCGAGCAAAGCCAGGAGGTCGGCGAAATCACGGAGACCGTTGAGGATCTCGCTGAACAGTCGAATCTGCTTGCGGTGAACGCCTCAATCGAGGCAAGCAAGGCGGGCGAGCAGGGGCGCGGTTTTTCGGTTGTGGCGCAGGAGATCAAGAGCCTCGCGGATCAGTCCAAAGGATCGGCAAGAGAGGTTCATCGCATCCTTCGGGATATTCAGAAAGCCACAAGCGCTGCGGTGATGGCCATCGAACAGGGCGCGAAGGTGGTGGAGCAGGGGACGAAGGACGCCGTTCCTTCCAGAGAGTCCATGAAAGCGATTGCCAGGAGTTTCACGGAATCGGCCAGATCGGCGGCGCAGATAGCCTCCGCCAATAATGAGCTGCTTGGAGGCATAGGCCAGGTTGCAGAGGCGATGGAGAGCATCAAGGCCGCGGGTGAGCAGAACGTGTCGGGGATGAGGGAGCTGGATTCGGCCTCCGCTTCTTTGAAGGAGACAGGGCGGAATCTGAAGCTCCTTGTGGAACGGTATATTGTGTAAAAGATAAAATGAGCGGACCGGGCGGATAAGAGTCCTTGCGGGTATAGTGCGGATGCTCGGAGACGTATATGCTTGAAAATGATCGGAGGGGTATATGAGTGCGCTTCCTTTTTCCGTTTAAGAGGCATTCGACGTGTTTTTTCCATTCTCTTATGCTTCGATCTGTTCAAATGCCGGGAAACGCGCTTTCTTTCGACCTCTTCGTCACGTTTTCGGCGAACGCTATCAGCAGAATGCGGAGGGTGTTCCCGGTCGGGAGACATGTGTGCGTTTTGTTGATGCTGCTGTTTTTCTTTTCAGCGGGAGGAGCCTTTGCCGGTGATTCCGGAACAGAGAGAACGCAGAAAAAAGTCCTCGTTCTTCACTCCTATCATCAGGGGTACGATTGGACCGATTCGCTGCATCGGGGAATCGTTGAAGGACTGGCTCCGGAAAGCACAGGGCTTTCGATATACACGGAGTACCTGGATGCGGTTCGTACTCCCGGAGAGAAGGGGAGCGAAGCGGTGCGTTCTCTCCTGAAACGGCGTTACACGGAGAGGGGCGTGGTTTTCGACGTCCTGCTCTGCTCGGACGACGACGCGCTGCTCTTTCTACTGGAGTACGGCAAGGAGCTTTTCGGAGACGTTCCCGTCGTCTTCTGCGGCATCAACAACTTTTCCCCCGATCTTCTCGAGGGGCGAAAGAATATTACCGGGGTCAACGAGGCGATCTCCGCGACAGAGACCATAGAGATCGCTTTGAAGCTCCGTCCTCGGGCGAAGCGTCTGGCCGTCGTCTCAGGTTCCCGCCTGACGGCGCGGCGGAATCTGGAGATCGTGGAGGAGGCGGAGCCGCTTTTCCGCCGCAGGGTGGAGTTCGTCCGGCTGAACGAACTTGAACCGGAGGAACTTGCGGAACGCCTGCGGGAGCTTTCTCAGGAAGATATCGTGCTCTACGTCTCCTACCTTCTTACCCCTTCGGGAAGGACTCTTTCTCTGAAGGAGAGCGCGGATCTGGTGCTCTCGGCCTCTCCCGCCCCTGTCTTCGGATGCTGGGATTTCCTGATCCCTCTCGGCATTGCCGGGGGCAACGTCGTGCACGGCCAGTCCCAAGGGGAGGCGGCCGCATCGCTCGTTCGCCGGATTCTCTCGGGGATGTCAGCCGACGATTTGCCCGTGCTCCTCGAAAGCCCCAACCGGTTTGTCTTCAACGCCGCCGTGTTGGAAAAATTCGGGATGCCTGCGGAATTGCTCCCTTCAAACGCGCTGGTGTTTCATGAGCGAAAGGAGAGCATGTTGGAGGAGTGGGAACGCCTCTCCGGGAAGGAGAACATTTTAGGCTACGAGGTGTTCCGGACGCACGGAGCCCCGATGATGTTGGTGGATCCGGAGAGAGGACGGATCCTCGACGCCAACCAGGCGGCCAAGAGCTTCTACGGATATTCCGGGCTGGTCGGGATGAACATCGACCGGATCGACACGCACACTCCCGATGAGGTGCGGACGGCGTTGAGCAGGGCACGGACGCTGCGGCGCAATCTCTTCAGATCCCGGCACGTTCTCGCCGACGGCTCCATCCGATTTGTCCGGGTACACGCCTACCCGGTGACTATCCACGAGATTCCGGTTCTCTTCTCTATGGTCATCGACGAGACGGAGCTGTTTGCCGCCGAAGCGGCGGTGAAACAGCGGAATCGATGGATTGCCGCCGGAGTTTTGCTTATGCTGTCGCTTCAGTCGCTCGCCATCGTCCTGCTCGTACGGAGCACCGCCCGGCGGAAGGCCGCCGAAAGGGAGGCGCGCAAACAGCTCAATTTCAGCAGATCCCTGATCGACACCATGCCCAACGCGGTCTTCTACAAGGACAGGGAAGGTCGTTATCTGGGGTGCAACACGGCCTACACCGATTTGACAGGCCTGCGGGAGGAGGTCATTCGCGGCAAGACGGTCGATGATCTCTGGCCGAAGGAGATCGCGGAACGCTATATCGAAAGCGACGAAGAGATCTTCGCTTCCTCCCGTGTGCACAGATATCAGGGAAGGACCGAGCATATCTCAGGAGAAGCCCGTGACGTGCTCTTCAGCAAAGCGCCGTTCTTCGACGAAAGCGGATCGATCGCCGGTATCGTCGGCGTGGTCACCGACATCACCGAGCGCAGGCAAGCCGAGGATGCGCTTCTTGAGAGCAACCGGAGGCTTGAGGAGAGCACTGCCCGAGCGAAGGAGTTTGCGGAGAAGGCGGAGGCCGCCAACAAGGCGAAAAGTGAATTCCTGACCAACATGACGCATGAATTGCTCACGCCGATGAACGGAGTGCTTGGGATGGCCGATTTATTGTTGATGGACGAATCCCTGACGGAGGAGCATCGTCAGTACGTGGAAGGTATTCATGCCAGCGGCGAATCCCTTCTTTCACTGATAAACAGGATTCTCGATATTTCCAAGATAGAGGCAGGAAAGGTTGTTCTCGAGGCGCGGAATTTTGATCTTCGGGTTCTTCTCGAGAGGTTTACGCATGCCATGCAGCCGCGGGCGGAGGAGAAAGGACTGAGTCTGTTTTTTTCACTTGCCCCCGAAGTGCCGGAGACGCTTCACGGAGATTCGTGGCGTTTGCGGCAGGTGCTCTTCAATTTGACCGAGAATGCGATCAAGTTCACGCACAAGGGAGAGATCGCCCTTTCGGCCGCCGTTGTGAAGAAGAACGAGGCCGGAGTTCTGCTCCGTTTTTCGGTACGCGATACCGGTGTCGGCATACCGGGAAATAAAAGGGATGTCCTCTTCAGGATGTTCAGCCAGGTGGACTCGTCCGCGACGCGCGAATACGGCGGAGCGGGGCTGGGGCTTGCTCTCTCCAGGGAGTTGGTGGAGATGATGGGCGGTGAAATCGGTGTCTGCAGCACCGAAGGAAAAGGATCCGAGTTCTGGTTCACGGCCGTTTTTGAAAAGATGACGGGAGAAGAAGACGGGGATGAGGGGGCGGGAAATGCGTCTCTTTCCGGTGGACACAATGTCCGCCTTCTGCTTGCGGAGGACAACGCCACGAACCGGCGCGTCGTTCTGGGGATGCTTGAAAAGCTCGGTGTGGAGGCGGATGCCGTCATTGACGGCATGGAGGCGCTCGAGGTCCTGACGCGCACTTCGTACGACATGATCCTGATGGATTGCATGATGCCGCGGATGGACGGATACGAGGCGACCAGGAGGATTCGGGCGATGGAGGGTGAAATTCGGGGAGTTCCCGTTGTCGCCATCACGGCGAATGCGATGAAGGGCGACAGGGAGAGGTGTCTCGAGGCAGGTATGAACGACTATCTCGCCAAACCGGTCTCGCGCGGCGCTTTGGCGAGGATTCTGGAAAAATGGCTTCCTCTCGTGAAATCCGCTGACCGGCTGTGTTGGAGCTCCGACGCTGATCCGCGAATGTCCGAAGAGGAGGAAACCCCGGAAGGGGTCGTGTGGGACAGATCCGCCCTGCTGCATCGCCTGGACGGGGACGAGGAGCTGACCGGCGAGATCGTCGCCGAATTTTTGGAAGACATGGTGTGCGAATTCGACGCGCTGGCCGCCGCGCTTGCTTCCGGCGACCCTGTAAACGCGAGAAGACACGCCCACACGATCAAGGGAACATCCGCGAGCGTGGGAGGAGAAGCGCTTCGCGCCGTCGCCTTCGATACGGAAAAAGCCGCGAAGGAGGGCGATATTGAAGCGGCGACATCCTGTTTCCGCAGAATGGAGCACGAGTTCCGAAGACTGAGGACGGTTATGGAGAGGGGAGGGGTAAGCTCTTCTTTCGACACCTGACGATGGCGGGCAGGTGGCGAAAGGAACGGGAACGATTGTCTCCGGAGGTCGATATTCCTCATTATGTCGATGAAGGAATTTTTTCCTGTCATTTGCTCAGGATTCAAAGAGGAGCCGCGCCAGGCGTCCCAGGCAAAATGCTCAAATTGTGCGCCCGGCTTTTTCTCCACGTTGTCGATTGTCTTCCGGCAAGGTTTCCGCTACACTTCACTCTTGAATATGAAGGGAGGAATCGCGTGTGAATGTCGATGAATTTCTCGCCGTGGCCAGGGGAGAGCTGAAGGCGGACCTCGTTCTCCGCGGCGCCCGGGTCGCGAATGTCTTCACGCTCGAATACGAGGAGGCCGACGTGGCGATCTTCGGCGGGCGCATCGCCGGAGTCGGAACGGGGTACGAGGGGCGTGCCGAGGAAGACCTTTCGGGGCTCGTACTCGCTCCGGGCTTTTTGGACGGCCACTGTCACATCGAGAGCACCATGCTCACTCCGGCGGGTTTTTCCGAGCTGGCCGCTGTCCGCGGCACTTCCGCGGTTGCCGCCGACCCGCACGAGATCGCGAACACGTGCGGCACGGCAGGTGTCGAATTCATGTGGAAGGAGAGTCTCGGCTGCCCCGTGGACATCCTGTACACGGCTCCTTCCTGCGTTCCCGCCTCCTCCTTCGAGACGCCGCTGGAACCCCTTGACGCGGGCGCCATCGCCGAGATGTTCGAGCGGGGATGGTGCGACTCGCTTGGCGAGGTGATGAACTACCCCGGCGTCATCAACGGCGACCCGGCCCTCTGGGCAAAGCTCTACGCCTCGGAAAAACGCCCCCGTTCCGGGCACGCCCCCGGCCTTTCGGGGAAGAATCTGTGCGCCTACCTCCTCTCCGGATGCGACTCGGACCATGAGAGCTTCTCCATCGGGGAGGGACTCGAAAAGCTCCGTCGCGGCATGTGGCTGATGATCCGCGAGGGAGCGACGGAGCACAACCTGGAGGAACTCGCCCCTCTCGTCAGGGAGAACGAGGCCCGTTCAAGCCGCTGCATGATGGTGAGCGACGATCTCACCGCCCGCTACCTCCGCGACGTCGGGCATATGGATGAAAAGATCCGCCGCGCGGTACGCCACGGCGTCTCTCCGCTCGTTGCCCTTCGGATGATCACGCTCTCGACCGCCGAGTACTTCGGCTGGCGCGATCGGGGAGCCATCGCTCCGGGCAGGCTGGCCGACCTCGTCGCCGTTGATTCCCTCGAGACGTGCTCCGTCCGCAGGGTCTGGAAGCGCGGATCGCTCGTCGCCCGCGACGGAAAACTCGCCGGAGACCCGGTTCCCCGAGTCGTTCCTCCTTTTGTCGCATCGGGCGTTCTTCCGCCGCCGAAGGAAGATGACTTCCGCCTCCCCGCCCCGGCAGGCGCGAAGGTCCGTGTCGTCGGACTCCGCCCCGGCCAGGTTGTGACGGAACATCTCGTCATGGAGCCAACCGTGCGGAACGGCCTCGCGACGGCGGATCCGGACCGGGACCTGGCGTTTCTCGCCGTCCTCGAAAAGAACCGCGGGACGGGGCGGCTCGCCGTCGGCTTCGTCCGCGGGCTGGGGCTGAAGGAGGGGGCCATCTGCTCCTCCGTGGCGCACGACGCTCACAATTTCGTTGCGGCGGGCATGGACATTCCCTCGCTGCGGAGGGCCTTCGCCTTTCTGATCGAACAGGGGGGCGGCATCGCGGCGGTACGGGGCGGCGACGTCCTGGCGTCCCTTCCCCTCCCGGTGGGCGGCCTGATGAACCCCTCTCCCGCCGACGAGGTGATCTCCGGCTTCGAGGAGGTCGAACGCGCCGCGGCGACGTTGGGAACCAATGTGAACCACCCCTTCATGACGATGAGCTTCCTCTCCCTCTCGGTGATCCCGACGCTGAAGCTGACCGACCAGGGGTACGTCGATCTCGGCAGGGGCGGAATTCAGTCTCTCTTTACGGAAGCATGATCTTAAACTCAATACATGACAGGAGGAATTGAAATGGCATCATTGTTGGAAAGCCGCTTTCAGCTCAAGGCGGCGGGAACGGATGTGAAGACGGAGGTCCTGGCGGGAGTGACCACCTTCATGACGATGGCGTACATCATCTTCGTGAACCCGGGAATCCTCCAGAACGCGGGGATGCCCTTCGGCGCCCTGATGACGGCGACGTGCCTTGCCAGCGCCCTTGCGACGCTGCTGATGGCCTTCATGGCGAACTACCCGATCGCGCTCGCGCCGGGCATGGGGCTCAACGCGTTCTTCGCCTTCGGCGTGGTCCTCGGCATGGGCATCTCCTGGCAGGTCGCGCTGGCGGCGATCTTCATCGAGGGTATCCTCTTCATCCTGCTGACGCTCACGAAGGTCCGCGAGAGCGTCGTCAACGGCATCCCCAAGTCGCTCAAGATAGGCATCTCGACCGGTATCGGCCTTTTTATCGCATTCATCGGCCTGCAGAGCGCAGGGATCATCGTGAAGAACGACGCCGTCCTCGTCGGCCTTGGAAATCTGAAGTCCGTCGAAGTTCTTCTCGCCTGCCTCGGATTCTTCATCATGGCAGGGCTTGAGGCGAGAAGAGTGAAGGGCTCCATTCTCTGGGGCATCCTGATCATCACGGCGCTCGCCGTATTCCTCGGCGTCGCGAAGGCTCCCGAAGGCCTGGTCTCGGCTCCCCCCTCCGTCATGCCCATCTTCGGCAAGATGGACTTCTCCGCGCTGGCGAACCCAAACTTCTGGATCGTCGTCTTCTCCTTCTTCTTCGTCGACTTCTTCGATACGGTCGGAACGCTCGTCGGCGTCACCAACCGCGCCGGGATGCTCGACAGCCAGGGGAGACTTCCAAAGGCCAGGGAGGCCCTGATGGCCGATGCCATCGGCACGACCGCCGGCGCCGTTCTCGGAACATCCACGGTCACCTCGTACATCGAAAGCGCCAGCGGTGTCGAGCAGGGAGGCCGTACAGGACTGACCGCACTCGTGACGGCGGTTCTCTTCCTGCTGGCTCTCTTCTTCTCGCCCGTCGTTTCCATCGTTCCCGCGTGTGCGACCGCTCCCGCCCTGGTCCTCGTCGGCATCTTCATGATGGCGAGTCTGAAGGACATGGACTTCGGCGACTGGACCGACTTCGTTCCGGCGAGCGTGGCCATCTTCGTCATGCCCTTCTCCTACAGCATCGCCCACGGCATCGAGTTCGGCATCATCTCGTTCGTGGCACTCAAGATCCTCGGAGGCAAGCAGAAGGACGTCAGCCCGATCATGATCGCCCTTGCCGTCATCTTCATCGCCAAGGAGATCCTCTTTTAGCAGGTCGGCACACAAGGAGATACAAAACAAAGGGGAGCTCCCGCCACTTCGGGCGCTCCCCTTTGTTCGTCCTATCCGACGACGTTCGGGACGGCTAGCCGAAGATCGACTTCGGGATCATGCCGTGGATCCCCTTGTCCCCGTCAACCACCTGCGTGACCCGGAAATCGACCGCCAGGCTGCACAGGGAGTAGGCTTCCTCGCGCGAGAGCCCCTTCTCCCTTTCGAAGAAGGCGATGGCCTCCCGGATGGCTCCCTTCATCGCCTCGTCAAGGTCCTTGTGGAAGGACATGACGATCCAGTGGCCGGGTGTCTCCGCCATCGGCATCCGCAGCGTCAGATCCTTGCGGACGATGAACTCGGCCTCGACCTCCTCGAAGTACGTCTCGGCGGCGGAGATGCTCACCTCGCCGTCCCCTTGGACGGCATGCGCGTCGGCTGCCATAAAGAGCGCTCCCGGAACGTTCACCGGAAGATAGAGGGTGCTTCCGGCTCCCAGCTCCTTGTTGTCCATGTTCCCCGCGAAGTAGCCGGGAATTGCGGGAGGATGCTCCTCGCCCGGCCGGGGAGCCACCGCCATCGTTCCGAGGAACGGGCGGACCGGGATCGTCACGCCGGGGACGAACGGAATGGTCTTCCGGTCCTCCGAGAGGAAGAGCGGCTTGAGGAAGCCGGTCTCGAAGCCCTCCGGCAGACCGCCGATTCCCGTCTCGTCCGGATAAATATGGGTGACGGCGTACTTGCCCGGAACGATCCGCTTGATACGGACCTCGAGGACGTCCCCCGGTTCGGCCCCCTTGATGAAGAACGGCCCGGTAAAGGCGTAGAGTCCCAGCCCCTCCTCCTTCATCCGATTGCGGCGGGCGAACATCTCGTCGAACGTCATCTCGGGCGAAAGTTCCCCGGCCATCAGCATCACCGTGTTGAAGACCACGGTGTCCCCGTCCTCTATCGTGAGAACGGGAGGAATGTCGCTCCGGAGCATCCCGTTGTAGGCCTGCTCCTTCGTGATGAAGAACGAGTGCGTCTTCGCCTCGGACGGCGAGGCGGCCAGCAAAAGCAGCAGTGTCAGTAAAACAATGAAAAGAATCGGCATCATGTGTTTTCCTCCCTGAATAAGAGAATCCGGAAGAAGTATATCATCAAATGCAAGCACCTTCGCCTGCCTCCCTTCTTATTGAAGCCCTCCGCTCCACGACTCGATGGCTGCCGGCGGGACTGCGAAGCGGACCTTCGAGCCCGGGCGAAGGCGAAGGGACTGGTACGATTCGGAGGGGTGTTCGGCCTGCCAGAGGACGCCGTCCTCGGAAGCGAGATAGAGGCGGATGCTGCCGCCCAGGGGTGTCGTCTCCTCGACGACGGCGGAGAAGAGGTTCCCGCCGAGGTCGGGGTCGATCGGCAGATCGGGGTAGAGGAGGCGGATCTTGTCCGGGGCCACGAAGACGAGGCTCTCTCCCGGAGTGTGCGCGCCTCCGTCGAGCGAGAGGCTGACCCGCTCTCCCTCGAAGCGGCAGGCGCAGTCCTCCCCGCAGGGAGTGATCCTGCCCCGGAAGAGGTTCCCCCAGCCGAGCGCGCTCCATGCCTCCCCCCTGGCCCCCTTCTCCCAGAGACGCTCCACCGGGAAGCTCTCCGCGGTCTGCCCGTCGCGGATCACGAAGACCCGATCTCCGAGCGAGCAGAGATCCTCTATCTGGTGCGTCACGTAGAGGATCGGGATGCCGGTCTCGGTTCGGATCTCGCGCAGTTCGCGCCTGAGGCTCCGGCGCAGCGGGCCGTCGAGGGCGCTGAACGGCTCGTCCAGCAGCAGCAGTTTCGGTTCCGCCGCAAGGGCGCGGGCAAGGGCAACCCTTTGGCGCTGTCCTCCGGAGAGGCGCGCCGGAAGCCGGTCCTCGAACCCCTCGATCCGCATGCGGGCGAGCCAGCGGGCGGCTTCGCTCCTGCTTCTTCCGGGAGGCAGGGCGTACGCCACGTTTTCGAGCGCCGTCATATGGGGAAAGAGGGCCAGGTTCTGGAAGAGCAGCCCGATTTTCCTCTCTCTCGGCGGGAGGTCGACGCGGCTTGATGACGAGAAGAGCGTTCTTCCGTCGAGGCGTATCTCCCCCGACGAGGGCGCCCGAAGCCCGGCGAGCGTGCGGAGTGTCATGCTCTTCCCCGAGCCGCTCCGCCCGAAGAGGACGCCGGTCTCGGAGCAGAGTTCCAGATTGACATGCAGCGAAAAATCGCCGAGGGAGTCCGTGAACTCAGCATGCAGCACGGCGTTCGTTCCTCCCTTCTTCCAGGCGCCTGACCAGGTAGAGGCTGGCGAAACCGGTTCCCACGAGAAGGAGCGAGGCCGCGTGCGCTCCCGCGAAGTCGAGCGTCTCCACCCGGTTGTAGATGTAGAGCGGCAGCGTCTGCGTCCGCCCGGGAATGTTCCCCGCGATCATCAGCGAGACGCCGAAATCCCCCAGGGCGCGGGCCGCCGAGAGGGCGAGCCCGACCAGGAGCGTCCGCCTCGCTAGAGGCAGCGTGACGGTACGGAAAATCGTCCGTTCTCTCTTTCCGAGGGTGCGCGCGGCGTCCTCCAGTTCCCTGTCGACCGAGGCGAAGGCGGCGCGCGCCGACTGGATCATGATCGGGAGAGCCGAGACCGTCGCCGCGAGAACGAGCGCCGGAAAGGAGAAAAGAATGCCGAGCGACTTCAGGAGGGGGTTCCCGGCGATGAGGAAAAGCATGTAGAATCCCATCACCGAGGGGGGCAGGATCAGCGGGAGCTGGACGAGAAGCGAGACGAATCCCTTGCCCGGAAAGTCCGCGCGAGCAAGCAGCCAGCCGATCCCGCCGCCCAGCAGGACGAGCAGGGGGACTGCGAAAAGAAGGACGCGGAGGCTGAGGAGGAGAGGCGGAAGCATCTTCCGTCATTCTCCGTTCTTTCCTGCTGAGAGGGAACTTTTCCGGTAAGGGGATATTTTCCTGGCGATTCCTGTTTTTTCAGGCTGATTGGACGAAAACGGGTGTTTTTCTCCGTACATGCCGAGACCTCCGGGTGGGTTGGTGAATGCTATTAGTTTCAGAGGAACGTCCGTTCGGCTCAAAACGACCGATCTGTATGCGCGGAAGACGGTATGAAAGATATCGGTGCATTCCGTCGTCCTGCAGTCTCATGCTGAATGCTGTACAATGATGGCGGCGGTAAAAAATATGCGCGCTTCTCCTGTTTCATCGCCGCGCCGGAGCGTGCGCTTTCCTGCGAATCTATTCTTCCATGCCGTCGAGGATGTGATCACAATGAAGCAGAATGAAGACGCTTCCCGGAAAAAAGGCCGCAAGGAACTTTCTCTCGCCGAACAGGTGCTGATCGTTTTGCTTGTCGTCGCGACGCTTATGCTTCTGGTTCTCTTCGTCGATATTTTTCTTGACGATGTTGGAAAGGACTGGTCGCAGTCAACACTCGTGAAGATGATCATCGAACGGAGAGGAGGAGCCATCCCGCTTTTCGAGTAGCTCTCTCCGCTTCGACCGGAGTTGTTTTCGTGACACGCCGGTCGCGCGAAACGATCCGAGGTATCGCAGTCCATACTCAGCGCGGCCGGAGGAAACCGAACTCCTCGAAAAAGGCGGCCGCCTCGGAAGAGCGGAGGAAGGTCCAGAACTCCGCGACCGCCGGTGTTCTCCGGCCCTTGACGATCCCGCCGAAGAGCGTCTGCGGTTCCGTATCGAGGAGCGTCCACGCTCCCTCGCCGAGCGCTCCGGCGGTACTCAGCGGAAGAATGGCAAGGTCCGCGCCGCCGCTCATCGCCGCAAGTCCTGTCTTGAGGACGTCGCCTCCGATGATCAATCCGCCGTTTTTGTCGAGAACCTCGAAGAGGCCTTTCTCAACGAGGTACGCCTTTGCCCTCCTTCCAAAGGGCGCCGTCTCCGGATCGGCGATGGCGACGGTGTATTTTCCGGCCTTCAGCAGGTCGAGGGAGGGATGGTTTTTCCCGCCGTGCCACAGCACAAGGGGCATTGTCGCGAAGGCGAGGGGTTCCCCTTCCAGCAGTCCCTTTGCCTCGGCGTAGCGGGCCCATTGCTCGTCGGCGCTCAGGAACAAGTCGAAAGGCGCGCCCGACTCGATCTGCCTCGCCAGGTTGCCCGACGAGCCGTAGACGCCCTGGAGTCCGCTTCCGCGATTTTCGTTGAACCACGGAATGAGCTTGTTCATGAGCGGCTGCAGGGAAGCCGCCGCCGCCACTGTTCCTGTTCGTTCCGTACTCTCCGCCGCCGCAGGGAAGATCGTGCCGCAGAGCAGAAAAAAGCTTAAAAAAACGAAGATCCTCATGTTCCGCAACGCCTTCATGAATGTGGCCTCCTTTTGCATCATGGCTGCTTTATTCTAGTCCTTGGGCGCATATTTTGCAACTCTGTTGCAAAAATTCTTTTATACGCCGGAAGCTCCGCTCTCTTTCCGCGAAACAAACGGCTCTTTCGTTCTTCGCAGGGAAAGAGCCGTCACGAAATCCGTTTTTAGTCGTATTCGACCGACAGGGGGTCCTGGTTCAGAGGGCGATGCGCTCGATCTTCCCTCTCCGCATGAAGATCCTTCGCTGCGTGACCGTGTCCAGCCACTGGAGATCGTGCGTCGCGATCAGCGGCGTCGTGTCCCAGCGCTTCCACGCGTCGAGAATGGCCTCCGCGATGAGCTGCGCGTTCTCTTCGTCGACGTTCGCGGTAGGCTCGTCGAGCATCAGGACCTTCGTGCGCAGGACAAGGCGGGATGCGAGGGCGACACGCCGTGCCTCTCCCCCGGAGAGCTGGTACCACTCTCTCCGGGCGAAATCTCCGGAGAGCCCTACCATTTCCAGTGACTCGATCACACGGTTGCGGATATCCCGGCTGCCGCGCGCTTTCAGTCCGTAGGCCACGTTTTCGAAGACGGAGCGACGGAGAAGATAGGGGTCCTGAAGAAGGAGGGTCGTCTGCAGACGGGCGTCGTCGAGCCGCTCCGGGTACTCCCCCAGGAAACGCAGCGTACCGGAAACCGGGGGGAGGAGGAAGGCGAGGAGCTTGAGGAGCGTGCTCTTGCCGCTGCCGTTATGCCCTACGAACGCCAGGGGCCCTTCGGCCGCGATGGAAAGAGACGCTATTTCCAGGACCGGCTCGCCTTCGTAGGCACAGACGATATCGTTGAGTTCATACAGCGGAGGCGTTGTCATGAGAGTCTGCACATCCTTTCGGCGGCATCAGGCCGCGCCTCTTCTCCGAAGAAAAGAGACGGCCCAGTTGAGGACGAACGAGAGGGAGAGCAGCAGCACGCCGAGAGCGATTCCCGTCGAGAACTCGCCCTTGCCGGTCTCCAGCGTGATGGCCGTGGTAACGGTCCTCGTGTGCCACTTGATATTTCCGCCCAGCATCATCGAGACGCCCACCTCGGCGGTGACACGGCCGTAGGCGGTGACGGCCGCCAGCAGGATCTGGTGCCGTCCCTCCCAGAGCGTCGAGAGGAGAAGGCGTCGTCCGCGGGCGCCGAGAGTCAGGAGCGTGTAGGAGAGGCGTCTGTCAGCGCTCTCGACGGCGGAGGCGGTCAGCGCGACGACGATCGGAAGCGCCAGGATCGTCTGGCCGATCGCCATGCCGGGGATCGTGAAGAGAAGCTGAAATGAGCCGAGCGGCCCCCTGTTGGAGATGAATGCGTAGACGAACAGGCCGACCACAACGGTCGGGATCGAGAGAAGCGTGTCCACGAGGAGCCTGAAAAACCCCTTGCCCGGAAAGGAGAAGTAGCCGAGGGCGAATCCGGCCGGAACGCCGACAAGCAGTGTGACGAGCATCGAGAGACCTGAGAGTTTCAGCGTCACCATGACCGCGGACCAGACTTCCTCGTTTCCGGAGAAGATGAGAGCGAATCCTTGAAAGAGACCTTCGGAGAGATAGTTCACATCATGCACCCCTTCGACGAGCGGAATGCATCCGCTCTGAATGACCGGCAATACGACAAGTTTCCGGAACACGGCGGAGAGGACGACTCCTTATCAGCTTCGCAAGCGAAAAAACATTCTCACTCTACTGTCCGCTGCGGGCCGGCTCCGCTCGGCTATTGAAAATGCGCCTCCTCCGCACGACAGCGGAGAAGGCGCATCCCAAAGCCTTGCCCTCCTTGCCGTACGGGAGGTGCTCCTGTTTCCGGAAGCACCCTATCGGCCAGAAACCCGTGGGCTGACGCCTTTAGGATTTATGGCTCGGAGGTATTACCCGGCTATTGTATCTGTTCTTGACCGAGGAATCAACAAAGAAGGGGGAATTCGGTCCGGCGCCGCGGGGGAAGCGAACGCAGCTTCTCCCGCGGCGCCGGTGTGTTGTCGTCAGTTCTTCAGAAGAGGTTTCAGCGCCGCGGGTACGGCGTTGTTCTTGCCCATCGCCCGCGGGCCGACGATGTCCTGTCCCATCTCCTGGAAGACGGCGAGGCCGCCCTGCGGGGAGAGAGCGAACTCGACGAACTTCAGCGCACCATCCGGATTCGGCGCGTCCTTCGGGATCGAAAGGCCGTAGACGATCGGCTCGCCCTTGGCGAGGATCTTCTTTCCCGGTTCCTTGCCGGCAAGCTCGACTGTCGCGGCCGCATAGTCATCTGCCTTGGAGGGATCCATCAGGTTGATCTCGAGAGGCAGATCGACATATTGCAGTCCGTGTTGAACCGCCACCGACTTGTATTCGAAGGCGTAGTCCATCGCGCCGCTCTCCACCATGGAGACCAGCTCGATCGCCTTCTGCCGGACGCCGCGCCCCGAATGCTTCATCGCCCGTTCGTAGAGCCCGTCGTCGCCGTAGAACTTCTCCGCGAGCTGAAGCACCATCAGGCTCCGGTAACCGCAGGGGTCCGCGTCGGGCTCGGAGTGTCCCCACCGCACGTCGGGGCGCAGCATGACCTCCGTCCAGTTCTTCTCGCCGATCTCGTCGCCGTACTTTGACTTCGGCCCGTACATCAGGACGATGGCGTTGCTGGCGAAGAGGATATTCCAGTCAGCCGTGTCCGGGCGAAGCAGCTTCTCGATGACCATGTAGTCCGCGGAGAAGAACGCGTCGCACGCTCCGCCGAGATCGGTGATCTTCCGGGCGAGCGCCGCGCTGCCGCCCGACTCCCGCAGAATGTCCACGCCGGGGTTGGCCGCCTCGTAGAGCGCCTCGATCTTCGCCATGGGAGACGCCAGGCTTCCCGCGTGGTAGACGACAACCTTCTCCGCCGCGAACGCGCCGGAGACCAGGAGCGCAAGAACCGCTGCCGCAAGGAACAATCTTCTGCCCTGTTTCATAGTACCCACCTCCATGAGATTAGATGATAACGGTGACTCCTTTTAGAGAATATGGACAGAGCCCGGACTGAAGCTCGCCCAGTATTCCTCTCCGATACCGATGCCTTCCGAAAGAAGTGCGGAAGAGAGCATCCTTGCAGTGATGCGTGCGCCGACGTCCGTGAGGAGGATCACCTCGAATGCCATTCCCCTCGGGACGATGGACACGACTCTTCCTGGAAAGGCGTTCCCCAGGCAGTTCGGCCGCTTTCCGCTGATGAGGATATCTTCGGGGCGGATGCCGAGCAGACGCTCCCCGTTGGAAAGGTCTCCTTCAAGGCGAAGCGTCGTGCCGCCCTCAAGAACGGCTGTTCCGCCGCGTATGCTTGCAGGAAAGAGGTTCTTCATGCCGACGAACTCGGCGACCTGCCTGTTCGCCGGGGCACGGAAGACGGAACGGACATCCCCCACCTGCTGCAATATGCCGTCCGAGATGATGGCGACACGGTTTCCCAGCGAGAGCACTTCGCCGAAATCGTGGCTTACCATCACAATCGTCATGCCGCTCCGGTTGATCTCCGCCAGGTAGTCCCGCAGTTCCTCCCTGAAGGACGGATCGAGCGCGGAGAGCGGCTCGTCGAGCAGCAGCACGGAGGGTTTCACCGCGAGAGCCCTTGCCAGGGCGACCCGCTGCTGCTCTCCCCCGGAAAGCGTCTCCGGAGACCGGCTGAGAAGAGACCGCAACTTCAGTAAATCCACCAGGCTCTCCACGTGCCCGGCATCGGGGTCGGAGACGAAACGCAGTCCCCAGCGAATGTTTCGCTCCACCGTCAGGTGCGGAAAAAGGGCATAATTCTGGTAGACGAGCGCCACGTTCCGTTTCTCCGGAGGAAGTGGCGTCACATCGCGTCCGCGTATCCTTACTCTTCCCCGGGCGAGGCGCAGCCCCGCGATTGATTCAAGCAATATCGTCTTCCCGGCGCCGCTCGGTCCTACGATCATGAAAAATTCTCCCGGCGCGATTCGCAGAGAGAGCGATTCCAGGCGGAACGTGCGGAGATTGACGGAGAGGTTTTCGAGTTCGATCATGTTTCGGCATCCTCTTTTCTCTTTCCGGCGGCAAGGAGTCGAAGGATGACGAACATTCCGAGGCAGACGAGGATGAGCTGGACGGCCACCGGTGTCGAATACTTCAGGCCGAACGTTGCGAACCGGTCGTAGATCAGCGTGGGGGCCACCATCGGGTGGTAGGCGATGATGACGATCGCGCCGAACTCGCTCACTCCCCTTGCCCAGCTCATGATGAGGCCGGAGATGAGTCCTTTTCTCGCCAGCGGGAGAGAGATACGGAAGAAGACGTGAGGGAAGGAGGCTCCAAGGGTACGCGCAACATTTTCCGTCCTTGGGGAGACTGCGTAGAAGGCATCCCGCGCTGCGTCCACGTAGAACGGAATGGAGACGAACATGCAGGCCAGGATGACCCCGAGGTTGCTGTTCACGGGCGAAAGTCCGATGGAGGTCAGCAGCGCGCCTGCCGGGGCCTTCGGCGAAAATGCCATGAGCACCGCGATTCCCGCCACGGTGTGGGGAATCATGATGGGTACGTCGATGACGGCTTCCAGGATCGCCTTGCCGCGAAAACGCTGACGGGCAAGGAAGTATGCGAGAGGTGTTCCGAAAAGAGCGATGATCACGGTGGCCGCCGCGGCGGTCCAGATACTCCTCCAGAGAGCGGAGAGCACGTCGCCCTCACGAGATGCGGAAGCGACCAGTCCCCAGTCTGCTCGCAGAAAAAGACCGCCGAGAGGCCAGAGAATGTACAGCAGCAGAAAGGAACCCATGGACAGCATAAACAGACGTTCCCGAAGCGTACGAGGCATAGTCGCCCTCCGGATGCACAGGCACAAAAAAAAGCCGTCTCCATTGGAGACGGCCCGGGGATATACCGGCCGCTCCTCCTTTTCAAGCGCGGGAGGCTCTCCCGTTTCCAGGAGAACCCGTCGGCCGGCTCCCAGGGAACATGTTCCGGAAGGGAGTGCGGCTCGGAGGATGTCCGAATAACTTGGACGGACCAAGAATACCACGTTCCCGGGAAAATGACAATGATACTCTTTATCAATTAATCGAAGCGGATTCCTGCTATGCTTTCAGCTCCGCTCTTCCAACCGGGAAATTTTATGGTATGATGTTTCGCAAACAACTGCATATTGTGTCTCCGAGTCTGTCCGCCTGAAGGGGTTTCCCCATGGCGGCAGACCGTTAGGGTTCGCCCGGAAACAGGCGAGCCTCCCGTGTTCGGTAAGGAGATGGATTCGGATGCCGGTGCAGCCGTCTCCTGCCGTACAGGGGGAGACGGTTTTTTTGTTGAGCGCCGGCTATTTTTTTCTAGGAGGAATGAATATGAAGTTGAGGAAAGTATGTGCTCTTGTTGTAATCGCGGCGTTCTTGTTTATCGGGGTTCAGGCCGGTTCGGCGGCCGAGGTGCTCCGCATGGCGACCACGACCAGCACCGACAACACCGGGTTGCTCGACTATCTCGCCCCGATGCTCCTTGAGGAGAAGGGGATCGATATCCGCTGGGTCTCAGTAGGAACAGGAAAAGCGCTCGAATACGGGCGGAACGGCGACGTCGACGTGGTCCTCGTCCACGATCCGGAGGCCGAGGCGAAGTTCGTCGACGGAGGATGGGGAGTGAACCGCCGCCAGGTGATGTTCAACGACTTCATCATCGTCGGCCCCGCTTCCGATCCGGCGAAGGTCAAAGGTCTCTCCGTCACCGAAGCGCTGAAAAAGATCGCGATCGCAGGGGCTCCTTTCGCAAGCCGCGCCGACAAGTCCGGCACGCACATGGCCGAGCTGCGCCTCTGGGCGGCCGCCGGAATGCCCGAGCCCGACAAGGAGAAGTGGTACATCCAGACCGGCCAGGGAATGCTCGAGACGCTGATGGTTGCGGGCGAGCGCAAAGGGTATGTCTTCACCGACCGCGGGACCTTCATCAAGTACGAAGATGCCCGCAAGGAGCAGTCGGACCTCGTCATCATCGTCGAGGGCGACGACTCTCTGAAGAACCAGTACAGCGTCATGGCCGTGAACCCCGCGAAATGGGAGAATATACGCTACGACGTTGCATTGCAGTACATCGACTGGCTGATTTCCCCATCGACGCAGAAAGCCATAGCCGAGTTCAAGCTCCTCGGAAAGCAGCTTTTCTTCCCTAACGCAGGGAACTGAGCCAACATTGTTCCAAACCTTTCACGCATCACAAACAAAAAAAGGACCCCCGTTCAAGGAGGTCCTTTTTTTATTTGCTTGTTTCAGTCAGGACTAATCTACGGCGAGCATCACGCTGTCGGCCTTGACGACTGCGATGGCTTCGGAGCCTACTTTGAGGCCGAGATTTGCTACGGAGTCCATCGTGATCACGGAGACCATGGTCTGTCCGCCGCCGATGTCGAGCGTTACCTGTGCCTCCACGGCTCCTTCTTTGATGGCGGTTACTTTGCCGCGAATCTGATTACGCGCGCTTATTCTCATGATATGCACTCCCTTCTGTTCTAGATTCTTGCGGTATTATCGCAGCTAAATGCATCTTTTGCAAGTTTGTGCTGCTTAAAAGTGTTCAGACGGATTTGTCTTTTGTCCGATAGTGCGCCGAGTAGAGTTTTTTAGGCCGCCCTATCTGGGTGAATTCGTACTGCACCGTGATTTCCCCCTCTTCGGCCAGATATTCCAGGTATCGCCGGGCGCTCGACCTGGAGATGCCGAGCATTCTTCCCGTCTCCGATGCGGAAATGGGAATGGACGACTCCCGCAGGAGGTTGAAGAGTCGATTCAAAAGAGTCTCCTGAAACCCTTTCGGCGCAGGCTGAGAGTTTTCGGGGAGCTGTTTCCTGAAGCCGGGAAGCCTGTCGATGTCCTCCTGTCTCCAGGGGCGTTTCCTGTCGACGAGGCTGCGGTGGTACTCGCCGTAGGCGACGAGCGCCCGTTCGAATCGCTCCCATTCAAAAGGCTTGATCAGGTAGTCGAACGCGCCGGAGCAGATTGTTCCCCTTACGATGTCGGGCGCTTTTTCCGAAGAAAGGATGATGAAGTCGATCTTGGGAAACTCCGTTCTCATTTTCCGGAAGCCTTCGAGGGCGCCGAAACGCGGCAGGAGGATGTCCAGAAGAACCAAGTTCACTGAAGCGCAGGCGAGAATGGAGTGAAGGGCGTCGCCGTTATCGGCGAAACCGGCGAAGACATACCCTGGAATATCCGAGACGATTTTTCTGTACAGAGTGCGAAGCATGATGTCCGGCTCGGCGATGAGAACATGTAAAGGGTACAAACCCCGCTCTCCCTTCGTCAGAGTGTGCCGAAAGTCCCCCGGAGGAGGCAGTCATGAGGCGTGGTGTTTCTGCAATCGAACGAGAGGATTTCAACCCGGCATCATTATACATGAAGAACGGCAATGCACAAAACAAGTATCCACCGTATTCCGCCGTGGAGGATGCTCGGGGAGGAAAAAGAGAGACTGCATGAATTCGTTCAGAAACGCCGCGGCAAAACGGGTGCTTCTTTTCGGAAACAAACTCGGTTTTCCACGTCGGCGGGCATAACGCAACATTGTTGCGTTTTTTTTCGCGGAGTGTTATCCTTCACGCTAATGCAACTGCGTTGCAATTATGGAGGTGTTTTCGGTGAACAATACGGTGTTTCGCACGCTTCTGTTTCTCTCGGTGTGCCTTCTTTCCTTTTCAAGTTTCTTTTCGTCGCTCTCCTTCGCTTCCGGCGGAGACGTCTACGTTGCGGTGTCGCCCGGAATAGCGCGGTGCGTCGAGAATATCTACGCTTCGTTCGTCGACGCGGGCGGGGGAAAGCTCGTCTTCGTGAAGGAGACTACCGGACCGCTTGCGCAGAAGATGGATGCAGGCGCTCCGTTCGCAGTCCTCGTCGCCGCCGACCCCGGATGGCCGAAGTGGCTTCACGAAAAAGGGAAGCTGAAGGACATGCAGGTCTGCGCCCGCGGCCATCTTGTCCTCTGGGCGGAAAAAGAGGAGTTGTGCAGCGAGGAGAAGCTCGGTTCGCTCCGTATCGCATCCCCGGATCCGGAGACGACATCTCACGGCGCTCTTGCCGCGGCCTATCTGAAATCGCATGGAATCTGGGAGAAGAAGATGGAGTCGCAAGCCCTTGTCATTACGAAAAACGCGTTGCATGCGGTGATGTCGGTTCAGGCTGGAAGCACGGATGTCGCGCTCATTCCGGAAAGTCTCGCCATCGAGGTCGGAGGATTCCGCACCCGCCTTCCGGTTTCTCCGCATCCCACGGTCGGCGGACTGAGCACGTCGTTTCCATCGGAGGTCGCCGAGGCTTTTTGGAAGTACCTGCTCTCGTCGAACGCCGCGCCTCTTTGGAAAAAATGGGGATTCGAGCCTGCGGAGGCCGTGCGGTGAGTTGCGCGGGAACGCTGGACCGTCTTGCCGGAACTGTCTGGGAGCGCCTGCGAAGAGATTCTTCCGGTCTCCTTGGCGAGTTGCTCGAAATAGATTCTCTGGATACGGCGCACGCCATAGGGAATCCCGAGCCGTTTACCGACTTCGCGCTTCAGAGGGGGCAGGAGCGCCTGGTGGAAGCTCGTTTCCGGGATGCGAAAGGACAGGCGTTCACCTCCTCCCCCTTCTCCTGGCGGGGGACCGTCGGCGATATTCTCCAGCTTTCACTGCAGGACGACCGTGAACGGGCTTTTTTCGTCGCCGCCGTGAACGCCGTTGGCAAGCATCTCGGGTGGGGAGAA
>Ga0334890_1000266_pt1 | contig 98346 bp, 97 predicted proteins | sample GraSluR1_MG_3_FD_207220 | JGI IMG/M metagenome (GOLD analysis project Ga0334890, IMG submission 207220) | Sludge microbial communities from methane-producing bioreactor in Wageningen University, Netherlands - Granular Sludge_31_08-R1 | ecosystem: Engineered > Bioreactor > Anaerobic >... | reverse complement strand
TGTAAAAGTGATGATGAAATCAGGCTTATTATGCCTAATAGAATTGATCCTCAAATTATTGGAAATTTCAGGGGGTGGGGTTAATTAAGCGCTTACAAACGTAATAATAATGAGAAGAAATGTTTAAATCTTAATATTATTCAATTCCGGAGGGTTCAATGGAGAATCCCTTTTTTCACAGAGGCAACGTTGATATTCTTAAATGCAGTAAAACCGCATTTTTATGTTCACAAAGTGTATCGGCTTTAACAATTTTAAAAGTATACGACTGGGCAGTGGAGCAGAAAAATAAAGGTGTATGTGTAATCTCAGGATTTCACTCAAAGATTGAAAATGACGTATACGACATACTCCTTAAAGGGACACAGCCATTAATAATGGTACTTGCCCGCAGTTTAAAGAAGCAGTATGATGATAAAACTGAAATCGCACTACAGAATAACAGGCTATTAATCCTGTCCCCTTTTGATGAAACTGTAACAAGGGTATCACGGGAAACAGCAGCAGTAAGAAATGCCTTCGCAGCGGACATGGCAGATGAGGTTTTTATAGCATATGCCAGACAGAAAGGGAGTATAGAAAAACTCGCCTTAAAGCTTACAGGTCAGGGTAAAAAAATACAATACCTGGGGGATAAGTAAAATGCCGGCTATAGATCATCATGACACCCCATATGACGAAGGCACAATAGCAAAGCTGGAGCTTTTTGAAAAGTATGCGGAAGCCTGGCTTCCCACATTTGTAATGTCCGGAGTGCGGGAAATATGCATCTTTGATTTTTTCGCTGGTACAGGATATGATAATAACCAGGTGCCCGGCAGTGCTATAAGGCTTCTTGACAGGATTAAATATTATGAAAAGATTATAATCGAGAGAAAAACTAAAATACAGGTTTTTTTAAACGAATATAAACGGGATAAGTTTACTGTTCTCCAGGAAGCGGTAAATAAATATATTGAGGATAATCCACAGCTGAAAAGTTTCGTTGAAATTGATTTTTATAATGAAGATTTTGGAATCCTTTTTGAAAAATTATATACCCGGATTCAAAAATTCCCCTCCCTTGTCTACCTTGATCAGAACGGCATTAAATATCTGGCAGATAAATATCTGCTGGCACTGGAAAAGACAAAGAAAACTGATTTCCTTTATTTTGTATCATCATCATATTTTTTAAGATTTGGAGAAAGGCCGGAATTTCGGGTTAACCTTGATCTTGATATTGAGTATCTGAAAAAGAATCCTTATAAAGCCATACATAGGAGCCTTATAGAACAACTTAAGAATAAACTGCCTGATGATACAAAGCTCAGATTATATCCCTTTTCTATAAAGAAAGGATCAAATATTCATGGAATAATATTCGGAGCCACTCATATCCGTGCTGTAGATAAATTTTTAACCATATCCTGGGCCAGGAATTCATTAAATGGTGAAGCTGATTATGATATTGATGATGATGGAATTAAAGAACAACTGGATCTTTTTGAAGGGAAAAGGTTAACTAAAATAGAATCATTCAATGAAAATATTCGTGATAAGATTTTAAAAGGTATTATAAAAAATAACAGGCAGGCCTATGATTTTTGCCTGTCTCAGGGGCATCTGGGACGACATGGTGCTGAAGTAATCAGGGAGATGAAAAAAGAAAAGTTAGTTGATTATGACAGCAGATCCCCTATGGTTACTTACGAAAATGTTTATGATAAAAGAAAAATAATTATGTATAAAGTGTTAAAATGACAACAACAAAAATCGAATGGACAGACAAAACATGGAATCCTGTGACAGGGTGCACAAAGGTATCTTCAGGCTGTCTTAACTGCTATGCTGAAGTTATGGCAAGCAGGCTTAAGTCAATGGGTAATGATAAATATAAATCGGGATTTAAACTGACAAGCCATGAATCAGCTTTAAGTGAGCCTTTTAAATGGAAAAAGCCTCATAATATTTTTGTATGTTCCATGAGTGATCTCTTCCATGATGAAATCCCCTTTACCTTTATTGATAAGGTAATAAAAATCATAGAAGAAACACCGCATCACAATTACCAGATTTTAACAAAAAGGTCACATCGCTTAAAGGAGTATTTCAGCAGCAGAGTAATTCCTCCTAACCTGTGGCCCGGGGTTACAGTTGAGGACAAGTCAGCCTTATACAGAATGGATGACCTTAGAGATTTAAACGCCTCTGTAAAATTTTTATCATGCGAACCTCTGCTTGAAGATTTAGAACATTTTGATTTAACCGGTATTGACTGGGTAATAGTGGGGGGAGAAAGCGGTCCCAGGGCCAGGCCCATGCAGCCTGTATGGGTAAAGAATATAAAAAGTCAGGCTGAGGAAGCACAGGTATCTTTCTTCTTTAAACAGTGGGGTACATGGGGAAGTGACGGAGTGAAGAGAAATAAAAAAGCAAACGGCAAACTTATTGATGGAGATATTTTTCAGGAGATGCCGGCTGTGTAGTATATTTTCTTTAATCAAACTGTATAAAAATTCAACTGGAGAAGCATTATTATGAAACTGAAAATCAAGTCAATCCTATCCAGCCTTGAAGAAGCAAAAGAAAATCTCCTCTCCCTATCTGATGACATCTGGTTATCAATTAATCATAACGACAATAAGGAACTACAGGAAGGGATTACTTTTAAAACAGAGTTCAATAATAAGCTGACCGACCTTGACAGACTGTCAGCTGAAATAGCACTACTGGTTGAACAGTTTGCGGGGATGAATAAAGAAACTGAAGAAGCTAAGGAAAAACCGGAAACTAAAGAGAATGAGCGGATTATTAAAGAACTGAATATACGTGAACCTCATTCTCTGGATGAAGACTTTATGTACAAAAGGCCTTTTGGCATTGTTTTTCAGGGGACTGCATATAAAGATTTAACCACATGGCGCAGTGTTTACCTTACACTCCTGAATCAACTCAAGGAACATGACAGGTCAAAATTTGAAACCCTGGCTACAGCTGAAGAGTTTATAAGCAAAAGGGGGAATACGCTTTTTTCAAATAGTGAACATGATATGAGATTCTCCCGTAAGGTTGGTGGAACTGTTTATGCAGAATTGAATCTTTCAGCTAATTCATTAAGAGACGCCATGAAAAAAGTGCTGAACTATTTCGGTCTGGATGTTTCTGAAGTGACTGTTTATTTGAAAGAGGATCGGGATTTTCAGGAGTGACCGGGAATCGTGAGTTTATTGGAACAGATGTTTTTGATGATTGTGGAAATAATTATAAGCAGCGGGGAGGTATTTTTGTGAATTATTGGGCAGTAGGTGCTTCATGGGGTGGCACAGAGGATGTATCTGGAGAATTTTTTAAAAAGAAAATCTGGTATGACGGCTATGCTCATCATGGAGATGAGCAGAATAAAAGCATGCTTGATGCTGTTAGTGTCGGAGATGTGCTTATTATGAAGTCCAGTGCGACCAAAGGGAAAGGTCATTCTGTAACATTTACAAAAGTAAAAGGTATCGGTATCATTACTGATAAAATTAACTGGTATCGTTTTAAAGTTAATTGGCTGGATGTTAAAAATTTACCTAAGGATTTTGATAATATTTCATATCGAAAAACAATCGAGCAATTAAGAGAAAATGATGAAATATATAAATTTGTAAACGATGTTATGGGACAAAATAATATGAATATCATAATAGATTATCTTAAAGCAAACAAAAATCTCATCCTTACTGGTGCTCCGGGTACAGGTAAAACCTATTTAGCAAAAGAGATTGCGGAATCTATTGTCAAAGAGAATTCAGCTTCCGGACAGACTCCCATTAAAATACTGAAGAATGCTATTGATAATTTTAAGCCGGATTTAGAAGCAAGGGAGGAAAAGGAAAACCTGCTGAAAATGTTTTTAAAGCAATTCCCTAAAGAAAAAATTCAATCACTTACACTTGATGAATACTGTGCAGGTAAGGGAGATCGTAATAATTTCTGCTGGTGGATTGAAACAGGTTTAAAGACCCTTGGGAAATATGCACCAGGGAGTGCCCGTTCATATCTTATCTATTGGAGTAAAAAAAAGGAAGAATATAGTAAGCATGGATATATAAAAGATGAAGCTGATAACAGGAAAGCCCTTGAGATTGTATTGTCAGATATTCATGGATTAATTGGAGCTGGAAATAGTAAAGATTATGAAGATAAGTTCGGGAATGGATTGATATTGAAGATTCTGAATACCTACTATCCGGAGGTTTTTTTCCCGATAAATAGCACTAAACATATGGATAATGTAATACGGCTTTTTAATTTAAAAACTGACAGCACTTCAGTAAGTGATAAAAATAAAGTAATCAACAATTTTTATAAGGCACAATGCAAATCTTTAGACATTACACCCTTTGAGTTTCAAAGAATACTTTATGATTTATTTAATATAGCAGAAGGTGAAATTTTATATGAAGATAAAATTGTAAGTGATGGTGATATCTCATTTGTTCAATTTCATCCATCTTATGATTATACAGATTTTGTTGAAGGTTTAAGACCTGTAAAAAATGAGGATAATAATGATATAGGTTTTGAGTTAAAAAACGGTATTTTTAAACAATTCTGCAAAAAAGCAAAGAATAACCCTAATAAAAACTATGTTTTTATAATAGATGAAATAAATCGTGGTGAAATTTCAAAGATATTTGGTGAATTGTTTTTTTCAATTGATCCTGGATATCGTGGTGAAAAAGGGAAAGTAAAGACGCAGTATTCTAATATGCAGACTGAGGATACATTGTTTTCAGATATTGATGAAGACTATTTTTATGTTCCTGAAAATGTATATATAATCGGCACAATGAACGACATAGACCGCAGTGTTGAAAGTTTTGACTTTGCCATGCGCAGGCGCTTTGTATGGAAAGAGATAAAAGCAGAAGATACACAGAATATGCTGGATTCAATAACTGATAAAATAGATGTTTCTGAAGCTAAAAAACGAATGAATAGTCTTAATGCGGAAATTGAGAAAATGCCAGAGCTGGGATCACATTATCAGATAGGTGCGGCATATTTTCTGAAACTGAAAAATTATAATGGTGATTTTAACAGATTATGGGATCTGCATTTAAAGCCTTTACTGAGTGAGTATCTGCGAGGATTGCAGGGTTCTGAGTCGAAACTCAAAGAGTTGCAAAAAGCCTATGAAACCGACAACTGATAATAACAGGGGTAATTTCTTTGTAGAAAATTCTGATCATGTAAAACTCCTGCAGCAAATATCCGGCAGGAGCATTGATGATCTTGAAAAAGAGAATCCGGGTCTGCTGGTTGTAAAGGGGCAGTTTAAAGATGATGTCCAGGATTCAAAGATATTTTCTTTGATTAATGATAATCTCCATACGGAAAATATTGTTGGTTTTATAGGAATAAATGATGATAGCGGAAATCATGTAAAGCTGCAGATACGTTCCCGCTTTGATAAAGATAACAATAATCAATATTTCTTTCAATACATGCTTCAGCGCGTTTTCTGCCCCACTATTCTTGATCTTCAAATTGACCATAGTAAAGAAAACTTGTTTGAATTTTTTCTGGCAATTCTTTTCCCCCACTATTTAAAAAGTGCTTTCAGGCAGGGACTTTTCAAAAAGTATAAATGGTTCCATCATAACAATCCTGATGTTAAAGGCTCAGTTGATATTAAAAGGCATATCCGGCAGAATATACCCTTTTCAGGGAATATTGCTTATACGACAAGGGAATACAGTTTTAATAATCCTGTAACTCAGCTTATCCGTCATACCATCAATCATCTGGAAAAGAGAAACCTTCTTTTTGACAGGACTACAGAATTTAGGCAGGCTGCACAGGAAATTGCGAATTACACCCCGGATTTTAATTCAAGGAATCAGGTGCAAATTCTGAACCAGAATAGAACCAGGATTACTCACCCTTATTTTAATGAGTACGAGCCATTGAGAAAGATATGCCTTAAAATTCTGCGGCATGAAGGAGTTGCGCTGGCAGAAGAGAATAAAACTGATAAAATATATGGGGTAGTTTTTGACTGTGCCTGGTTGTGGGAGGAGTATTTGAATACGGTGCTGGAGGGGAGCGGAATTAAACACTCTGAAAACAAAACTGGTAAAAATGCAATTTATTTGTTTAAAGATAAAAAATCATACCCTCGCTATCCGGATTTCTATTCTGAAGAAAAAGGGCTCGTGCTTGATGCAAAATATAAGCATCTGGAAAAAGACAACAATGCTTTAAGCCGTGATGATATACATCAGATTATTTCTTATATGCATGTACTGATGTCAGAAACCGGCGCGGTGATTTTTCCTTATCAGGATTCAAAAACAGAGAGTGATTATAAACCGGTATTAATCGGAAAACTGAAAGGTCATGGCGGAAGCGTTTATAAACTTGCTATGAAAATTCCGGTTAGTGAAAATTTCTCTGACTTTGTTGAATGGATGAATGTTAATGAGAGTAAATTTATTATATCTTTAAATGAGATAATAAATGAAAAATAAAAATGATTATGAGTTTTCTCTATTCCGTGAAAAGTTTGTAGAGCACCGGTTCCTTGCTGAAATATTGGAACTGTTCTGGAAAAAAGGAATATTTGATGTAGAAGTATTGAAATCGGAAATTGATAATGCGGGTTATGATCTTATTATAACATATAATAATATTACAAATTATATACAGCTCAAAAGCTCCCTGAAGAGAGCGAAAACAAGTCAACAGAAAGTAAATATCAAACTTGCTGACAAAAAGCATTCCAGTGTAATCTGGGTTATAATTGATGATAAGGATGAAACCATTGAGTTTGAATATCGTATATTCATCCCGAAAAAGAATGAAATGGATAATTTTGAAACAGCGAAGCATTCAAAGGGGAATGCTGAAGGCGTAAAGAAAGAGAGACCGAACATTAAGATTGTAAAAAAGGCTCAGTTCGAAGAAGTAAGTTTAGATGGAATTATTAAAAAATTATTTAAAGTGAAAAAATGAAATTCTACCTTGGCGTAACAGACACAGAATGGTATAATTACCTCCGCATGGTGAACCCTGAAGATATTAACTTCTGGCAGCCTGGCGGGACATTAACATTCAAAGCTATAGAAAGGGGAGCGCCATTTCTATTTAAACTTAAAAGCCTCATAAATGCAATAGGAGGCGTGGGGTTTTTCGCCAGTCATTCCTTCCTTCCTTTATCCGTAGCCTGGGATTATTTCGGCGACAGAAACGGATGCAGAACTTTTACAGAATTTAAAAAAAAGATAACCGTATATAGAGATAAAAAAAAGGAGATAGAAGATAACCCTGTAATCGGCTGCATAGTATTAACAGAACCGGTATTCTTTGACAAAGATGACTGGATAGAAGTTCCGGCAAGCTGGAATAAAAACATAGTCCAGGGAAAAACCTATACAACAGAAGATTCTGAAGGGAAGGGACTCTGGAGAGAAGTTGAAGAGCGGCTTTCAAGGGTTAATCTGCTTGAAAGAAAGTTAAAAGAGAGTGATGCAATATTAGTTGCAGAAGGGATCGACAGATTCGGTTCCCCTGTATTAATAAAGCCGCGGCTCGGACAGGGTGCTTTCAGGGTACTTGTGGCTGATGCATATACCAGGCGTTGTGCTGTAACAGGTGAAAAGACACTCCCTGTTCTTGAAGCTGCTCATATAAAAGCCTATTCTGAATCAGGACCTCATCAGACATCCAACGGGCTTCTTTTACGGCCCGATATGCATAAGCTCTTTGACAAGGGATATATTACTGTAACTGAAGAGTATAGAGTTGAAGTCAGTTCCAGAATAAAAACTGAATTTGAAAACGGCAGGGAGTATTATTCATATCATGGAAAAGAATTACAGATACTCCCGGCCAGTGCTGCTGATATACCATCAGGGGAATATTTAGGGTGGCACAATGAGAATGTTTACAGGGGATGAGGTAGTGTTGAAAATTTTATCTGGCTGCACTTGCATTATAAAGTCCGGAGAAGGAAACGACCATAGAAACAGTAATTTACTTAACCTGGAGAAATAAATGAGCTTGCAATATTTAAAACATGAAAAAGTATCTTTAAAAGGTAGTCCTGACTTTAATGAAAAATGGCTGCAGGAAATAATATCACAGGACCCTTCAATTCTGGGGTTAGGTGAGCTGATATTAAAAGAGATGGAGAAGCCATTAACTTATGGAAGATTAGATTTATTATTAAAAGATGATGAAACTGATACAAGATATGAAGTAGAGATACAGTTGGGGAGAGTTGATGAGTCCCATATTATCCGTACTCTGGAATACTGGGATGAAGAAAGAAACAGATATCCGCAATATGACCATATTGCTGTGATAATTGCGGAAGATATTACCAGCCGCTTTTTAAATGTGATAAGCCTCTTTAACAAGGCAATACCGATAATTGCTATTCAGTTAAATGCATTGAGGATCGATGACAAAATTGTTTTAAATTTTACAAAAGTTCTCGATTTAATCCAGAGAGCCGATGACGACAGTGATGACAAAAATAATGAACCAGCTGATAGATCATATTGGCTCAAAAAAAGTTCAGAAGAAACTCTTAGTACTGTTGATTATTGTATTGAATTACTGAAAAGAAACAATCCTTTATTATCTCAGAATTATTTAAAAAGATCCATAGGAATTAGAGATCAATATAAATCGAACAATATGGTTCTTTTCTGGCCTAAAAAAGCATTTTTAAGAATAGGCTCAAAAAATTCGAATAAAGATCTTTGGATAGAAAAACTGGAAGAAGCCGGGATAACAGTTTTTAAGGAAAGAAAAGGTAAACGGATTCATTTAAGAGTAACAAAAGATGAAATTAATAAAAATGAAGAACTGTTCAAAGAGTTGTTCAGTGATGCTTATAAAGCAGATTCGGAAACTTGAAAAAGTACCGGAATGAACCTCTTCAATAAAACAATCTCCTTAATAAAAGCAGAATATAAAACCAATCCCAACAACCTGGGCTGGCGTTTCCTTGTTACATCAGAAAAAACAATGGAGCAGAATAACGGTATACTCTTTTTAACATTAAACCCGGGAGGGGATGCAGATGTTAAAGACCATCCATCCTCAAGCTGCGAAAAGGGCGCTGCATATTTCACAGAAAACTGGAGCGGGGCTTTGCCCGGAGAATCCGTTCTGCAGAAACAGGTGCAGTATCTTTTCAAGGAGATTGCAGATAGAATTAAAGAGAATGATTTCAGAAAGGTTCTGGAGAATTCCTTATGCGCATATTTTATACCCTTCAGGTCACGAAATATAAAATCACTTAAGGGTAAAAAAGAAACTGAGGAATTTGCAAAAAGGATATGGAAAGAAATATTAAAGGAACTGCAGTTTAAGGTTATAATGTGCATCGACAGGGATACATATAAATATGTTGAAACAATAATCGAAGATATGGGTTACAAACACATTAAGGGAAAAGAACTCGAAACAGGGTGGGGTCATTATAAGGCAGCAGTTTCAAAATACAGGACACCCGGCGGAATAGTAACACTTGCCAGGTTCCCCCATCTGTCCAGATTTACAATATTCGGCAGGCCGGCATCAGAAAAACATATAGCCACTATAATAAAAGAGATATTTAAGGATTATTGAAGCGAAAAAAACCGGAATTATCAGATTAAATAGCGGCAGTAACATGGAATAAAATCTCCGGGGTGCAGATGAAATTTTTTTCAAATAATAAAAAAATTTCAAAATAAACCATGCGGAAGACGTAATAATAATGAGAATAAATATCTAAATTATAATATTATTCAATTTCGGGAAGTTAAATAAAATGTCGCACCGGTGCGACAAAAATTAAGGGGTTTATATGAGTCGAAACGATGAATTAATAAATAAAGCAGATCCCAAAGATATCGAATCATATGACGGTCTGGTTAGAAAAGCATTAAAAGCAAAAATTAAAATTGAAACTGGTTTTTTTGAATTAGCGGAAAGCATTTATGAAATACACAGGACTAAACTTTATAGAGTAAAATATAAAACTTTTGCTGAGTTTTGCGATGAGGAACTGGGCTTTTCAAGACAGACAATATATGTGTACATAAGTATATTGAAACTGGTGTCATCCTATAATACATATTTCTCCAGGGAAAGAGCTATTGATTTTGGACATAAAAAAATGAGGCATATTACTGAGGGGGTAAATGCAATAGATAAGTCTGAAGTAACAGATACAGAGAAACATCAGAAAAAAATTCAAATATTTACAAAAGTTGACCCTGCAATGGCTTCGACTGAAGTTGAAGCCATTATCGAAGATATTGTTTCAGAATTATAAAATGTCGCACCGGTGCGACATTTCTATGAGTACATAGATATCTTGTTGAAGAGGCTTGAAATAAAGAAAATCGGGGGATCTATTTATGGAGTTGTGGAGGAATGAGCGGAACGATCATAATTTGGATTATATAATACGAAGCCCTCTCACTTGGGAGAGGCAGGCTCTTTTCGGCACCTCCTGTGCCTGAGCCTGCATCAACCTCATCGTGAGAACGTGGCGCGCCGGAGCGATGCGGTGAGCCTGCCGAACTGGCGGGGTGAGGTCTTCAGTGCGGAAAACGTAATAATAATATTCACCCGGTTTACAATTGGAGCCGGAAGTTCTGTAATATAACTGATAGCAGATCGGGTGAAGGTGAATAAATAACAGGATAGAGTATAAATATTATGAATAACTCCCAACTCCTTATCTATCAGAATCCTGACGGAACTATCAAAATAGATGTGCGCCTTGAAGATGAGACTGTCTGGCTTACTCAGGCGCAGATGGCGGCACTATTTGGTAAAGCCAGGCCAACCATAACAGAACATATTAAAAATGTATTTAAAGAGGGCGAGCTTGAAGAGCAAGTGGTATGTCGGGAATTCCGACATACCACTCAACATGGTGCCTTACCTGATAAAACTCAGGAAAAGTCTGTAAAATACTATAATCTCGATGTTATCATCTCAGTGGGCTATAGGGTAAAATCACCTCAGGGTACACAATTCCGCATCTGGGCTACGCAGAAGCTCAAAGAGTACATAGTAAAAGGCTTTGTTCTCAATAGTGAGCGTTTTAAAACCGGCAGTTCATTGAATTATTTTGATGAACTCCAGGATCGAATCCGTGAAATTCGTATTTCAGAGAGATTTTTTTATCAGAAAATAAAAGATATATACACAACCAGCATTGATTATAATCCGAAAGATGAAAAAACCATAGAGTTTTTTAAAATAGTGCAGAATAAGCTTCTCTGGGCCATAAGCAGGCAAACAGCTGCAGAGCTGGTATACCGAAGGGTTGACGCTTCTCTTCCATTACTGGGTATGCAGTCTTTTGATAAAAAAAGTTCCAATACCATTAAAAAATCAGATGTAACAATCGCGAAAAATTTTTTAACCGAAGATGAAATAAAACTTCTTGGTTTGCTGGTTGAACAGTATCTGGCATTTGCTGAAACCATGGCGCAGCAGAAAACACCAATGTACATGAAAGACTGGATTGAACGCCTGGATTCAATTCTAAAACTCAATGGGAGAGAACTTCTTAACCATGCCGGACAGATAAGCCGTGAAATGGCTATGGGAAAAGCCGGGACGGAGTTTGAAAAATATAATGATACAAAAAGACAGGTTGAGTACGAAAGCAGCCTTAAAGAAATTGAAGAGGATATAAATAGGCTTAAGAAGCTGAAGAAATAATACTCTGGCAGGAAATTTTTAAGGATTATTGAAACGGAGATTCTAAGCCGGCTGCTTATAAGCAATATGCCGTAATACGGGAAGGAGTAACTAATCATTTTAATTGACAGAAGAGCAAAGCGATATTATGATATAATATCAGAATTGAGGAGGAAGAACCTGAAATCTTCAATCAACAGAGAGTATGTTCTTGAAATACTGAATTAGAATATTATTGCCGCGCGGGGTAAGAGGTGCAACAATGAAAACAAAAACAGTATATGAAAAGCAGATAATAAATGAAATGCATGGATTGCCGGAATCTATGCAGAAAAAAATAGTAAGAATTGTAAGGGTTTTCAGGGAGGAGATGACAACTGCCATTGAAGATGAAAAGAAAGCGACAGCCCGTTTTTTATCATTATGCGGGAAGTGGGATGATAAAAAAACTGCAGAAGAACAGATTAATGAAATATATAAATCAAGAAGATCCCGCCGGGATATTGAGACCCTGTCATGATCTATATTCTTGACACTAATATCTGTATTTATCTGCTTAATGGTAATAAGAAGATTGAAGCTAAGATAAAAAGCATCGGGATATATTCTATAGCAATCACAAATACTGTACTGGCTGAATTATATTTTGGAGCTTATAATTCTGCTAAGGTAAAAGACAATTTAAGCAGGATTGATGAGTTCAGAAAAAATCTGACTGTTATACAGGAAGATGCGGAATCCTCAAGATTGTTCGGAAAAATAAAGGCTGAGTTAAAAATTTCAGGAAATCTGATTGATGATTTTGATATTTTAATCGCTTCAATAGCACTGGCTAATGATTGTACAATAGTGACTAATAATGAAAATCATTTTAAGAGGATAAAAAATCTGCCCCTGGTAAACTGGTATTAATATTATTATTACTTCCCCACTTATTGAGATAGTTAAAAAAGAGGGTGTAAAAATAATGTAATGCATTGCATTGGGCTGAATTGTTAAAGTCTGATGAAATACTAAGCGTCCGTCACTATTCAAAAGCTGTATAGATATATTAATAGCCCCGGAAAACAAAAGAATGTCTGCCCATTATATTGGACCTGCAGCAGCGAGGAGCTGATTTTTTAATATAAATCTCTTAAATAAAAAAAATTTCAAAAAAAACCATGCGGAAAACGTAATAATAATAAGAAGAAATTATATTATTATTCAATTATAGATAAGCTGCAGTTGATACTGGATGAGATTGAGGCGGAGGAGGCGGAATGAAAAAAGTAACCGATGAGCGAAAAATGAATGCCTTAGCTGAAAAGAAGGAAGGGATTGCAGTTCCGGTTGCAGATACCGCTCAGGTGATGCCGGAAGAATATTCATTATTTATACAGGATATTAAAATTCGCATCAGGAATGAGCGGATAAAGACAGTACTATCTGCAAATGCCGTATTGGTGATGCTTTACTGGGATATTGGTAAGGCTATTCTTAAAAAGCAGCAGGATGAAGGGTGGGGAGCCAGAGTTATAGACCGGATGGCATATGATTTAAAAGAAGAATTTCCTGACATGAGGGGCTTTTCTTCCAGAAATCTCAAATATATGCGTAAATTTGCAGAATGCTGGCCTGAGAAAGAAATAGTGCAACGCACCGTTGCACAAATTCCATGGAGAAGTAATCTTGCACTTCTGGATAAACTCAGTGATGCTTCTATAAGACTCTGGTATGCTCAAAAAATATTGAAGAACGGCTGGAGTCGCGATATTCTTGTTCATCAAATAGAGTTTCAGCTCCATAAGCGCATTGGCCAAACCGCCAATAATTTTGAAATCGCACTACCGCCTCCGGATTCAGACATGGCAAATCAGATTTTTAAGGATCCTTATGTTTTTGATTTTCTTGGTACTGCTGATACACGCAGGGAGCGGGAGCTTGAAACCGGATTAATTGAGCATCTGGAAAAGTTTCTCCTCGAACTGGGGCAGGGTTTTGCTTTTGTCGGCAGGCAGGTTCACCTTGAATTTAGTGATGAGGATTATTACATAGACCTTTTGTTTTATCATCTTAAATTACGCTGCTTTGTTGTGGTTGAGCTAAAATCGGGCAAATTTGATCCAGGGTATGTGAGTAAGCTCAATATGTATATGAATATTGTATATGAATATTGTAAATGATTTGATGCGGCATCCCGACGATCAAAAAACAATAGGATTACTTCTGGTTAAAGAGAAAAACCATACTGTGGCCAAATACGCCCTGGAAGGGTATACGAATCCGATTGGCGTAGCTGAGTGGGAAAAGCAGATAACAGAGAGTCTGCCGGATGAGCTGAAGTCTTCTCTGCCGTCGATTGAGGAGCTTGAGGCGGAGTTGCTTCGACCAAGCTCAGCACAAGTGGGGGGCGGAGAATGAGTAAGATAAAAAAGCTCAGTGAACCCTGTGAGCAGAGATATTTAAAGATTATTGAAGCTGAAAAGAGTATGATGGGGAAAACGTAATAATAATATTCACCCGGTTTACAAGTGCAGCCAGCGGTTCAGTTATGCGGGTGAGGGCATATTAAGTGAAGGTGAATAAATAACAGGATAGAGTATAAATTTTATGAATAACTCCCAACTCCTTATCTATCAGAATCCTGACGGAACTATCAAAATAGATGTGCGCCTTGAAGATGAGACTGTCTGGCTTACTCAGGCGCAGATGGCGGCACTATTTGTTAAGAACAAACGAACCATTTCCGAACATATCGTTCATATCTTTGAAGAAGGCGAACTGGAAGAAAATTCAGTTGTCCGGAAATTCCGGACTACTGCCGCAGATGGCAAAGATTACGATACGAATTACTATAATCTTGATGTTATCAGGCGACATTTCCTAAAACCCGCTTTTTTTTAATAAATCCAGTATGTAATTATATTGACATTTTTTTTAAATTAGCTTTTTTATTTAATATGGATACTTTAAATTCTGAGGATTTGAACAAAATTATATCAGAAAGACTTGCGGTACTTAAACCGTTAAAGGTTATACTTTTCGGTTCTCACGCAAGAGGATCAGCTCATGCAAACAGTGATATTGATCTTCTGGTGGTGCTGAATGTAGAGGGCTATCCCCGGTCTTTTAAGGAAAGAATGGAAAACCACCGCAAGGTGCGCAGGCTTTTGAAAGATTTAAACGCTGCTGTGCCGATGGATATACTTGTTTTCACTATTGATGAATGGCGTAATTTCCTTAAAGAGGGGAGTTCTTTTGCTGTGGAAGTACTTAATAATGGAAAGGCTATAGCTTGAAGAATAAAGTCAGGGAATGGATTGAGCTTGCCCGAATTGATCTTACTGCTGCACAAAAATTATCAGGTGATGAATACCTGACACCTGTGGTTTCTTTTCATGCACATCAGTGTATTGAAAAAATTTTCAAAGCTGTTGTAGAATCAAATGACATGTCTGTGCCTAAAGTACATGACCTTATCCGTCTTTATGAAATGGTAGTGAATATAATTAATTTTTCATGTGATGAAGAATTATTATATGATTTAAACAGAATCTACATAGACTCCAGGTATCCGGCAATGACAGGCCTTACGCCATACGGCCGACCTGAAATATCTGATGCGGCTGAATATCTTAGTTTTTCTGAAAATGTATTTAATAGAATTCTTCTGATTCTTGATAAATAAAAAATCTGACTCTTTAACCTGCCTCAAATAAAAAAAATATTAAACAAACGTATAGGTCACTATTTGTCACAGGTCCTGTGTTATAATATATTATGTATTGTAATTAATACCGGGAAAGGTGATGGATATACTATGATAATAGACTTTAAAAAGAAGAAAGACAACCTGGAATATATTGAGGCTTTAATATGACAGCTGCCAACATTAGTAAATCTGTTCATCAAAGATTAATGAACAAGGCTAAAGATACAGGCCGGCAGCTGTAAAACTTAAGTATCCTTCGATCCTTGGCTTCCCTTCGCCTGAAGTTAAAGGTTACAGCGCAGAAAGTGTTATAGCTGAAAAATTCCAGGCTATGGTTAAGCTTGGGATATTTAACAGCAGAATGAAAGACTTCTATGATATTCGCGTGCTATCGGACATTTACAGTTTTAATGGAGAACTTCTGGCCGATTCTATTAAAAGTACATTCACAAATAGAGATACTGAGATCCCGGAAGTACCTATGTTTATGCAGAATTCATTCAGGGTTGATCCACAGAAGCAGATACAATGGAAAGCCTTTATCCGCAAAAATAAATTTGAAGAATATACGGCTGATTTTTTATCTGATAATGTTGATTCCAGTTCCTTAGTAAACTTCGTCATGGGTTCCCACATCAACTGGAATTATTTTGTCATCCTCAATAATAAAATCGATACAGATACGATAGGTAATATTTATTGAAACAGAGTATAATTCTGATAATTTACCACGCAGTTTATGTAAACGGAGTGATGGATGCTCCGGATTTATTTCCAGCAGTTTTAATGTTTTTTCGTACTGGGACAATAAATCGGGATGTTTTTTTATGAACCTCCGGGCTCTTTTAATATAGCTTTCTGTATAAATAATTTCAGCCACGGGTAATTCTCTTTATATGCTTTTCCACTGATTCTTTATGAAACTTTCCATTCTCTATTTCTTTTCTTGATTCATGCAGGGCAGCTTCAAGTTCGCACTCTCTCAGATAATTATATTTTTCAACAGGAAGAACAACATATTTGTTTTTTCCTCTTACTGTTATTATTACTTCATCCCCTGAGGAAGTTTCTTCATTCAGTATGGAGATACCTTTTGTTTTCAGATCATTTGCTGTTATTGTCTGTGCCATTTTTATAGCCCTCTCATTAGTACTATATATAGTACTAATGAGAGAGTGGTTCTGTCAAGCTTTTGCACACTATTAATAGAAAATTATTCAGTATTTTCCTTATGCGAAGCATAAGGCCTCACCGGGATGGCTGCTGCAATGATGAATTTATTTCCTCAATGCGCCCCTTACAAGCTTCATTGCCCATACCTGGACTATTGCAAGGAAAACCCTGGGAAATATTATCCATGCTGCAGGTACCCCTATTGCTACAAAGAGGAGGGTGTCCTCAAGGAGTGAGTGGGATATTCCGATGTGATGATTGAGTATATCCGCGTCCCCTCTGGTGAGCTTCCCGCTCTCCGACTGCTCAATCATTATTGCTGATCCGTATGCAAGGCCCAGTGTGTTTGCCACAATCCAGAGAAATGATACTGATTCAGGGAGTCCCATTATTTTCATTAGGGGCCTGAACAGAGCAGTGAGCTTTCCTATTATGCCGAACTCCTCAAGCACTCTCTGGAGAATGAGGAGAAGTGTTATTAGTATGAGTATCTGTATAATAAGAAAGAAGGAATTGTAGAGCCAGGCTTCCATTGCTGCTGATAATGTTTCTGCAGGCTTTACTGCTGATGCGGAACCCTTTGCGCTCTCCACTGATAAGGGGAGAAGGTAGTTTAATATTACTGCTCCGGCAAAGCTGTGAAAGAGCCTTACTGCAGTAATTTTTACTGCTGAAGATCCGGTCTTTTTCTGCACCGCGGTTTCCACAAAAAAGTTGTGTGAAATGAGACACATGAGCGCCAGGATTGTAAGCTCCCGCATGGTAAAGTCCAGTGTGCTTATTACTGCAATTGCTGAATATATATTAAGAAAAATACTGGTTAAAAATACAAGCGCCGACTCTCCGGGGAGGCCTATCAGTTTGAAGGCTGGTGCTGCAGCTGCTGCTGCGGTTTCAAGGAGGCCGGTAAATTTCAGAAGTGTTACACCCAGTGATACGGGGATCATTATTTTAAGGAGAAATTTTGCTGTTTTTAATGCAGGGGCTATTGATGAATAGACGCATTTTACCATGCGTGCGGAAAACTTTCCCTTTATTTCTTCAGGTTTGTTCATGTCTGTGCAATAAAATAGAGGGGTGTTTTTGTCAAGGCTGATATGGATCGATTACTCTTCATTTTCTTTAATATTTGATGCCAGTATTGATGAGTAGCGGCGGATTATTTTTTTTATGTTTTTGTCCCAGGTTTCCCTTATAAGAACTTCATGGTATAGATTTAATTCCCCGGCACTGTTCTTTGCAGCTCTTATGGAGAGGCTTTTCCAGAAGGGGTCAAAATTCATTGCGGATATTACTTCTCTGTTATCATCAAGCAGGCGCAGCCGGTGTTCTGTATCCTCTTTTGTATAGCGGATATAATCTTCATTTACATTCTCTGTGAAGAATTTAAGTGCCCTGTTTGGCCGGGTGGAAAATTCTCTTGAGTCCCCTTCAATTAAGAATGTTTCTATTATATGATCAAATTCCCCCTGACTAAGCGGCGGGATATTGAGAATTACTGAATCGACACTGGAGAATCCTGTACCAGGTACCTTATTATCTTTCCTGTTGTTTCTGTCAGTATAGAGGAGGAGTATATTGTAGTCTTTTGATATTAGAATCTGGGTAACGTTGCGGTATGAGCGGATAAAGACATAGTTCCCGTATGGGAGCTTATTCTCCTGGACCCTGTAGCGGAAAAGTGGTGTGTCTGAGTCCCCGGTTAATGCTGCGGTATTAATCAGCATAAGCAGCAGCAGGGTCGAAATAATAACAGTTTTTTTATTCAATTAATTTCCTTCAGGTATTATAGTTCCAGTGTTTACTATTTAGTTAACTTATTTCTATAATTTTTTCAATATTGTTTAGTACATCTTTATTTTTAATAGGCAATGTTTAAATTATACCACAATTATTGTTCTGATTTCGTCATATTGTTCCACAAGTCTGTTGCAAGTTCAACAACATTAACAGGTTTTTTGATACTCTGATTTATCAACTTACTTTTCTTTTCCTTCTACGTGCCCCCTCGGGGGACAGGGGGATGATACCGGTAGATGCAGGGATAATTACTATATATCTTTAATCAATTTTATTTATTATCGGCACTCTGCTTATAATAAAAATAGTTGATCTTATTTTTATTTAATGATAGTATTACACCTTATGATAAAAATAAGAAAATTAAAGATGAAAGAAATAAAAATTAAATGGGCATTTATTATGGCAGAGATAGAGAAACGGAAGAGACCGCTCTTCCTCCTGGCAATATTTGTTTTCCTTGCCTGCGGGCCGCAGATGATTTATCAGCCCCCTGAGCACTTGTTAAAGAGTGATGCTCCTATATTTGAAAACAGTGAGAATGCACTCTCCTATGGCTTTAAAAACAGTGCTTACATGAGGCGGGTGTGGCCTAAAAAGGAGCCTGCACTTATTACAGCAATGGGTGATGTGGTTCTTAATTATGCTGTTAAGGCTGATATTATTAATAACAGGATAAAAAGATTCGGAAGGGAGGATGCAATGAAATTCCCCTTTTCCCGGGTAAAGCATGAGATTAAGGGTATTGCCTTCTGCAATCTGGAGGCTCCTATTACTTCACACCCCCTGAAGGTTTTCAGTGATAAGGATGAGATTTTTTATTTTAAATCCCCCCCCGGTAGTGAGGATATGCTTAAATATTCTAATATAAATATAGCTTCACTTGCCAACAACCATATTCTTGACGCTGGTGTGGAGGGGATGTATGATACTGCTGAGAGAATAAGTGAGGCTGGTGTTACTCCTGTTGGTATGGGGGATAATATTGCAAAGGCTCTTGAGCCGGTCTATGTGTGGCACAGGGGGACGAGAATTGCTTTTTTTGCTTTCAGCAGGGTGGTTCCCAGAAGCGTATGGGCAGGTGCTGATTCTCCCGGTGCAGCAGGGGGGTCTGATGAGATCCTCACCGCTGCTGTAAGACGTGTCCGGGACAAGGTTGATGCTGTTGTTGTGAGTGTTCACTGGGGGCAGGAAGTGGCATATGATTATCCGGTTGTTCAGCCTGAGTATGAACAGGTTACCCTTGCAAGGAAGCTTATCGATTCAGGGGCCTCTCTTATTCTTGGGCATCATACCCATGCTGTGGGCCCTGTTGAGAGATATAAGGAGGGGCTTATTTTTTACAGCCTGGGGGATTTCGTCTTTGCCGGGAGACATAGTGCTTCGCATAAAACCGGGATGATGGTACAGGTTGAACTTTCAGAAAAAGGTATTGAGTCCTACTCTATAATTCCGGTTAACATCAATCCTCTTGATATTAACTACCGCGTTGAAATACTCAGTGCTGAAACAGGACTTCATGTAATCAACAGGGTACTCCCTGTGAGGGATGATAAATATCACGATTTCTATTCAGCATCTGATGTGGCTAAGAACTGAACTGATCTGCATCAAATCCTATCAATAAAACGGCAGTAGATAATTATGATAAATCGAATTTTATTTATTTTTGCAATTATACTTTTTTCAGTAAACACTTTTTCTCAGGAAAATTTCAAAACCGGCAATGTGCGTAACCATTACGGTATTGACATGGTCTATATCGAGCCCGGCACCTTTACTATGGGGAGTAAAAGCGGCGGGGATGCTTCTCCTGCAAGGGAAGTGAAAATTACCAGGGGATTCTGGATTGGAAGGTATGAGATTAACCAGAAGCAGTACCTGGACATTACCGGGTCTAATCCTGCTGAAAAGAGCAGGTACGGGGAGGGGGATAATCTCCCTGTTTACAGATTAAGCTGGTATGATGCTGTTGAGTTCTGTAATCTTTTAAGCGAAAAGCACGGGCTTAAACCTTATTATAAAATTGATAAAACTTCAGCTGATCCACATAATAAGTTTGATTTTGATGAGTATAAATGGCGGGTCACAATTGTAAAGGGGGCTGATGGTTTCAGGCTCCCCACTGAGGCTCAGTGGGAGTATGCAGCTCGCGGAGGGACAAAAACCGATTTCCACTGGGGCCGCAGTTCTGCCTGGAAGACTTCAGGTGTTTACGCCTGGCATCTTTTCAATGCTGGCAGGACAAGGTACAGGGGGGGCCGGTTCTGGTGGGTAAAATATCACAAGTACAGAAATGTGGGGACTAAAAGGGCTAATCCCTGGGGGCTCTTTGATGTGAGCGGCAATGTTTCTGAATGGTGCTGGGACAGGTACGATAAGGATTATTACAGGAGCGGTGATAATACTGATCCTGCAGGCCCGGATGGTGACTATATGTTCAGGGTAAAGCGGGGAGGTTCCATTCTTGACGCGCCTGCGGATATGGCATCATGGAAAAGGTGGCCTATCTCTCCTGTGGAAAGATCGGATTCTGCAGGTATCCGTGTTGTTCTACCTGAGCAGTGAGTTGAATTTTTTATTCTGCAGCAGTTCTTCGGCGAGTATTCTGTAGCCCTCCTCTCCGGTGTGGCTGGCGTCTGCAAAGTACTCCTGTTTTGGGGTTATCCCTGTAATACAGCTGATCCCTTCCGCTTCAAGTTCTCTAATCAATATTTCTCTTATGGCAATATAGCGCTCTCTGCTTTCAGGGGTGAGTGAGTGAAGATTGTAGGGTGTTATGTATGCTCTGACCCTGTTGTTTCTTTCTCTTAAAAGATTGATGGTTTTTTTCATGTACTGCCACTGAATTGAGTTTTCAGGTTCGACCCATGTAACATTCTGCAGTGCTACTCCGGCCTGCCGCATGGGGGGTGGAACAGTATAGCTCATATCCCTCCCTTTGAAAAAGTGTCTGATATTTTTGCGGGGATTATCAATTGTCCATCTGTAGAAACTGGAGTCAGCAAATGATGACATTTTTATATGGTTTACCCATGAGATAATTTTAAAATTTGTATTTATAAAAGATGATATCCTTTCTTCAAGTCCTGCTCCATATGCCGGGATGTCACGGCTGAACTGGGGGAGGAGTTTTTTATGATTTATTTCATTGTTTATTTCTCCCGATAGATCATGCCTGGGGGAGCTCATCCAGAGGAGGTTTACCCCCGCTATGATGTCACGGTTTTCAATATGGGCGGAATATTTTTTTACCAGGCCATACAAGGCTGCGGGGTGGATACCGTCAATTCCCATATTGGCGAACCTGTCATTTCCATGGAGCCTGTTAAGCTGCGCAGTGAGAGTATTTCCCGTGTCAGCGTAGTGTCCCCATATTACAGAGTCGCCGAGAAAAAGTATTTTTTCTGTTTTGGATAATGATGAGCTGTAATGACTGAATAAATAGTAGTTTTCACCCATGGGGTAGGGGATGCGGTAATTACCGGTAAATTCATTATCATCAATCAGTGTAAAAGTGCGGGGTGCAGCTGTAATAAAAAGGAGAAAGGCTGATGCCGCGATTATTATGTATAAATTTTTTTTATTCATTCATCATCCGCCTGTTAAAACTGAAAATAGATAAATTCCTGAACCCCGTATGAGGCAAAAAAGAGGAGATATATGAGCATAAATATTGAGGCTGCAATTTTAAAGAATGGGCTTCGGGTAAACCTTATAATATTATATTCCCTGAGCCATTCACTTAAGTAACAGAGTATTATTAAAATAAACATTACTGCCGGGAAATCGGGCATGCTTAATGGTGTGGTAAATATTCTTTCAATCATTATGAAGGCATCATTTGCATTTTCGGCCCTGAAAAATATCCAGGTGAATATTAAAATAATGAATACAGAAATTCTTTTTATAAAGAGAGGTATCCTGCCAATAATGGAAAGGGGTGAGAGTTTTTTCCCTGCAAGGTGAAGCATGCCGTGTATAAATCCCCAGAGTACAAAATTCCACGCTGCCCCGTGCCATAGCCCTGAAAGGAGCATTGTGATAATGATATTTGTTCCTGTGCGGAACTCTCCGGTTCTGTTTCCGCCAAGGGGCTTGTACACATAATCCCTGAACCATGATGAAAGGCTGATGTGCCACCTTCTCCAGAATTCCCCTATGCTTGCTGCCATGTAGGGGAGGCGGAAATTCTCCATAAGGTCTATCCCCATCGATTTTGCTATACCACGGGCCATGTCTGTGTATCCGCTGAAGTCAAAGTAAATCTGCCATGTAAATGCAAGGGCTCCAAGGAGAAGCTCTGCTGAGTCGTACTGTGCAGGGTTTGCAAATATGCGGTCGGAGTAAAGGGCGAAATAGTCTGCAAGGGCGATTTTTTTAAATACACCCCGCATAAAAAGGTAGGCCCCTTCTGCCGCGTCTTTACCCCCTGCTGCGGGCCAGTTTCTCATCTGCGGCAGAAGGTGGCTCGCCCTTTCAATAGGGCCTGCCACCAGCTGGGGGAAGAAAGAAACATAAGCTGCATACTGGATTATACTGGTTTCGCGCTCCACCTCTCCCCTGTAATAATCGATGGTGTAGCTCATGGACTGGAAAATATAGAATGAAATACCCACAGGGAGAAGAATGTCAGCTGCAGGGAGGGCATATGTTATCCCTGCTGATTCAAAAAATGTATTAATATTAGTGATAATGAAATTTGCGTATTTAAAAAAACCGAGCATTGTGAGATTCCCCGTTATACTGAGGGTGAGGAATGTTTTTCTCCTCCCTGTTTTATGCATCATATATACTGAGCAGAAATCAAGGGTTATTACAAATGATATAAGGAGCAGATAAAGAGGGTTCCACCATCCGTAAAAGATAAAGGAACAGATCATTATATGAAGTCTTTTCCCCTCTGCCGATTTTATTAACCGGAAAAGGGGGAAGGCTGCAGCAAAGAAAAGAAGAAAGGTCCAGGTGTGGAAAAGCATTTACTTAGTCGGCTCTTCTTACTGCGCGGAAGCCTATTGTGTCCCTTAATATACAGGCGTCATTTAATGAATCATCGTAGCCCCTTGTTTCCGAGCTTATGATGCTCTCATCATCAGCCCATGATCCGCCCCGTACTACCCTGGCGGTACCTGATGCGGGCCCCCTGGGATTGTCTGCTGGCGCCTTGCTGTAATAATCTTTTGAATAGAAGTCGTTGCACCACTCAGCCACATTGCCGTACATGTCGTAGAGTCCCCAGGGATTAGGCTTTCTTGTGCCCACCGGTGCTGTGCGGTTCTGTGAATTGGATTTAAATATGGCATAGTTTCTAAGGAGTCTTGAATCGGTGCCGAAAAAGTGTTTCCCTGTTGTTCCAGCCCTGGCAGCGTATTCCCATTCAGCTTCGGTCGGGAGTCTGTATCCGTTTGCGGAGAAATCGCACTCCCATGTTTCTTCATTGTATGCCGGTGTGAGCCCCTCTTCAATTGATCTTTCATTGCAGTAGATGGCAGCATTAACCCAGGCAACCATCTCAGCAGGGTTTGATCCCCCTTTGAAATGTGAGGCATCAGGGAGCTCAAGTTTTTTATACATATCCTGGGTAACCTCATACATATCCATATAAAATGCCGATACAGTTACTTTCCGGGCCGGTGAATTATCTTCACCATCCCCCCCCATGATAAATTCACCTGCAGGGATTAAAACCATTTCTATGCCCGATTCTGTTTTTATAACCTTATTGGCATTATCTCCCTTTTTTGTGCATGATACTGCTGTGATAAATATTAAGGCTGCTATAGTCAGTAGCTGTAGATTTTTCATTTAATTTCTCCCCGCAGGAACCCAGTCCGGTTCCTTGTTATGTTTGCCGTCATTTGTTATCTTTACCCATTTACCGGTGGCTGCTTCAGCCACGCAGATATCCCACCCCGGGGCCATCCCCCCTACTGCCTGATCCCCATCAGGGCCATAGGTGAAGACTATATATCTGCCGTCCGGTGACCAGTCTGCATGATATACTTCATAACCCTTTTCTACTTTAATAAAGGATTTTATACTTTTAGCGGAAACAGGGGGCTTCCGCTTTAAATTAATATCTGCTATCTGAAATTCGGTGTCGCTCCTCCCCCAGATTATTCTGCTCCCGTCAGGAGTGAATTCAGGCCTGCACCCGATAATCCCCAGGACAAAGAAGTTTCTGCTCTGCAGATCAACAGCAATATTTGTGTGGCGGAATCCCATCCCCCCAAGCACAGTTGCGGTTAAATATCTCCCTCCGGGCGCGTATGACAGGTTGTAGAGATGTTCGATCTTATTATTGGGGTGAGCTTTTATTTCTGCTGTTACAGTATCATAAAAGTAGAGACCCTTTGTTGCCCAGCTCTCCATTGAGAATCGTCTTGTGGATTCAGATTTTACAAAGGCGATATATCTTCCATCAGGGCTCCATGCAGGCTGCCTTGAATTCTTTGACACAGGCTTTTCCCCTGATCCGTCTATGTTCATTATGTAAAGGTCGCGTTTCCTGTTTCGCCCTTCACCAGTGTCTGCTGCAAATGCAATTTTTTTCCCGTCCGGTGAAACCTTGGGATACATTTCATGGATGCCCGGGGTATTTGTAATATTCTTTCTGCCGCTGCCGTCTGCATTGATTATGTGAAGATCCCAGTTCCCCCTATCATAGCTTTCGAAAACTATTTTATACGGGATTGATGAGAGGTTAAGGGCTGATCTTTCCAGGGGCTTTGAAAAGTTCCCTCCATGAGCTGATATAACAGCAATGACAATAATAAAGAGTATAGCGGTTTTTTTCATCTCCCCTCGTTACTGTTTTTTAAGAAATTTTTATACTAAATTTATACAAACAGGCACAGGATCAGCATATATGTAGATATCTGCGTGCTTTTAACTTTAGATTCAATAGAGATTTTGAATATCATTTTTTCAACCTTTTTTTATTGAGTGATTAAATCTGCTCTTAAAATTCCGGTGTTATGAATTGGTAGTAGTGGAATTTTAGGGGGAACGTCTGTCATTCCGGCCGAAGTGATAAGGTAGGCAAGCATTATAGAAACATCCTGTTTCGTGCTTGCAGGCAGCCATCATGGCTGCTCTGCCGGAATCTCCTGAAAAAAGCAGGAGTTATGAGGTTCCCGCCTGCGCGGGAATGACAGCACTTGCAAAATTCTATCGCTATCTTATTAATTATAAGATAAAATTTATCGAAAAACATTTGAAATATTTATGTCATGGTACTTTCTGGTAAAAAATCGCGGAGTACAGGAATAATGACAGAAAAAATAAGATCAATCTTAAAGATAAAAGCTGCCGGTATTGTAAATCTTCTCCTCTGGTCGATTTTTTTTACCTTCTTTATAATGCTGGATAAATCAGGGGGGAGATTTGATAAGGAGCTTGTTTTAACCTCCCTCTATATATTTGCTTCAATGATAGCACTGAATGGATTTTTTTATTTTTTCTTTCATCTTATTACCGGCTATTTTAAAAACGGTTCCCTCATTTCCTACCTGATTTCTAATGTCATTGTATCCTCTCTCTTTTTTGTTAATTATATTATAGTGCTTATTTTCGGGAAACAGCTTGGCCTTGAAGGCTTTGTTATGACAATCCGCGGATGGCAGGGGGGGGAGCTTGGTGATTTTACCTCTGTTGTGCTGAAGCTCTCTGCGGCAATTATTGTCTATATCCTCTTTTTCTATATCTGTTTCAGGGTTGCGGATAAACTCCTTAAGGGGAGGGTGCTCAATATAAATTTCACTGCAGCACTTGTAGTTTTCCTTACAGTAACAACAGTACTGCTTCACTTTCAGCTCGTGTCCCTTGCTGCAGATGGCTGGAAGATGAGTATTATGAAGCAGAAGATCCCCTGGCAGAGTATAACAGGTTTCCCTGAAGACCCTATCAGGATTGGTGCGGAAAATACCGCTTCTGAATCTTTCCCTGAGCTTTTTAAAAATCCCCCCATGCTCAGCGAAAAAACAGAGGTTGAAAAAATGCTCAGGCTTAGAGATAATTTTGATTCAATAATGTCTCATGATTTCAGGGCTGAAAAGAAATATAATATTCTCTTTATAAATGTTGAAGGGCTCCGTTCCGATATGCTCAATCCTTCCAATGCTCCTCATTTTTATAAGTTTGCAAAGGAGCGGGGTATTATACTTAAGAAACATTATGCTACAGGAAACAATACCCCGGGCGCTATATACGGCATGCTTACCGGGCTCTCCCCCTATTATTTTGAGCCTTTAAGGGGGAATCAGTGCAGGAACCTCCCCCTTGAAGTACTGAAAAAACTGGGGTACAGGCAGTCAATATATTATAATTCTCCAAAAAACTATGAGTATATATACCGGGATATTATTGAAAATACAGAGGGGAAATTTGTCCGCATCCCCGGCATTATAGATGATTATGCCCCGAGAGAGAAGATGCTCCTTGATAAATATCTTGAGGAGCTCCGCAGTGATAAATCGGAGCTGCCGAGATTTGACTATTATCTTTTTAATGTTACACATTTTAACTACTACTATCCTCCGGAATTTGAAAAGTTTAAGCCGGCCTTTACTATGAAGTTTCAAATTATCAGCGGAAGGCAGGAGAAGTTTGAGCAGCATAGGGAGGGTCTTCTTAACAGGTATATGAATTCTGTATATTACTTTGACCATCTCCTTAATAAGCTTCTGGTTAACCTGGAAAAGATGGGGCGACTTGATAATACAATTATTGTGATTGCCGGAGATCATGGTGAGGAGTTCTGGGAACATGGCAGCTTTGGCCACACGTGGGGCCTTAATAATAAGCAGATCCAGTCTGCAGCTGTTTTATACTATCCTGGCGCTAAGCAGAGTGACGTGAAATACAGCTATACATCTCATGCGGATTTTCTCCCCACGGTTTTTGACAAAATTAAACTTAATTATAATACAAATGTTTTTATGACAGGGAAATCGCTTCTCAGTTATAATCCCGATTACGATTTTGCTGTATCCTCACTTGGGATACTTGTAAGCTTTAAAAGGAATGATTATGCTATTGTTGGTGAGGGCTATAAAATACTCTTTAAGAACAATAAAGATCTCAACAGTGCACCTTATGCCATATATAGTGACAATGATGAGGTGATCGATAAGATTGATGTTTACAGGGCTGTGAACCTTCTCCTTAAAACAGAGAAATCTAAAAAGCTTATCCCTCCGGGGATGTGATGAGTTGAAGTTTTATTTCTTCTTTCCCGGGGCGCTGTTGATTGCTTCCCCCCCCTGTCCCCCAAAGGGGGCACGTGTTAATCAATTTTTTTTCTGATCCCGTCATATCGTTCAGCAAATCTTTTGCAAGCTCAACAATATAAACAGGTGTTTTAATGCTCTGATTTATCTACTAACTTATATTTCCTTTTACGTGCCCCCTTTGGGGGATAGGGGGATGATCCCTGTTGATGTCTGAATAAATAAAATTAATACTTTTCCCAAAGATCAGGAATAAGCTTTATTCCTTTTTCTCCGTAGTGTAGTTGATTGCTGTAACCAGTGACACAATAACGCTGTTGTAATCGGGCTCCCGATCGATGCGCCCCATTTCGAATGTTATAACCGGCATTCTGTATCTCCCCGATACTGCATAGCTCCCCATTGAACCTGGTGTGGGATACCATACATCCTCTTCTACCGGGAGTCCTGTTATGGAGGACATGTTTTCTGATAGTTCTGCCGGAACAAACTTATTGGCATATATTGTGTTAAATGGCTGGTGCATTTGAATCAGCAATTGGGGTTTATATTTTTCCAGTATTTTAATTACAAGGCGGGTCTCCTTTTCCGACGCGGGCTCAGGTCCGGGGTTGTTGTAGCTTTTAATAAATTCGGCGGACCAGTTAGGTGCAGGGAAGTTTCTGTTAATATCAACCCCTCTGCTGTTGGTTCTTGCTGCGGCGAGAAGGCCGTCAGGGTTTATGCATGCAATAAGAACAGCTTTTTCAGTGATCACCGTGGGGTTGCGCTGAATAAACTGCGCCAGTTTTATTACCACAGTAGTAGCTGCAGGTTCATCTCCATGGACCCCGCCTACAATTACTGTGGTTTTACTCCCGCTGCCGAATTCTCTGTAAAAAACCGGATTCCCTTTTTCCGATTCTCCCAGGACGAGCCAGGCTCCGGGGTTTTTAATTATATTTCTATATTCTTTTATTGCTTTACGGTTTATCCAGCTGTATCTTTTATGTGAATAGGCGTAAAGGGATGCTGCAATAAGTATAAATGCAATTATAAAGACCGGGGCTGAGCTTTTTTTAATCATGGGTCACCTTTTAGTTGATCTCTTTTGCTTATTCTATTAAAAGATTATTTAGTCAAGGAAAACATTTTTTAAATGAAGGTTAGTCCCGGCAGCAGTAGAATTTTGTGGGTTAAACTTGTCATTCCGGCCGAAGTGCTAACGTAGAGCCGGAATCTCCTGAAGAAATCAGGAGTTATGAGATTCCCGCCTGCGCGGGAATGACATCAACCCAAAATTATACCGCTATAGTTAATTTTAATGGAGTATTCAGCAATGAGCCTTAATGCTTTTAAATTATACAATAGCCTTCTTGCCTCCCTTGATTCATATGTATCAAGGCTTTATGATAAATACAGTGACCAGATAAAATGCTGCAGAGGCTGCAGCAGCTGTTGTATAATCGAATCTGTATTTGCTATTGAAGCCTGGAATATCTATCTGAAAATAAAGGGTGAGCCTTCTCTTCTAAATGAGATTGACAGGAAGCCGGATCAGTGTATTTTTCTCAAAGATGATGCCTGTCTTATATATGATGTTCGTCCGGTAATATGCCGCAGTCACGGGTATCCTATCTTTATCGAGGGTAAAACCGATTTCTGCCCATTAAATTTTACAGATATTGAAACTATCGATTCAGGTTATATACTTAATCTTGAAGCGCTTAACAGGGGGCTTGCAGCTGCCAACATCTTTTTTCTTCAGGAAAAGAGTGCGGAGTTTTTTAATCAGGAGAGAATCAGGTTTAATGATCTCCTGGAGTATGCGGAAAAAGAGTTTAGCCGGGGAAGGGGATAAATGGATCGAAGAGAGCTTGTTGATAAGGTATTTGCTCATATCCTGGAGATGAACTCACGGGAAAATGAAAGCGCTGTTGCCATGTCTGATACTTTTTTCAAGGAATTTATGTCTTCACAGGGGTACAGTGAGGGGGATATAAAGCATGCTATTACAATCCTTGCGGAGTGTCATAAAATTTTTGTAATGACTATTCATAAGGAGAATCTTAAGCAGAAGATAAAACGGGTAGAAGCCTATGTGGTGAGTGAGCCCGCAGTAATTCATAAGCTTAAAATGCGGTTTCAGCAGCGTCTTGTTGATGTCTATGAAAAAGAGAAGCATAATAAAATCTCCTATGCTCACATTGTCAGGGAGTTTCTTTCCAATATTGCTCTTATGGCAGGATCTCCAATCGGAAAACTTGCCAATATTACAATCATGCTCAATGAATATGACAATCTTATACACAATCATCCTGAGGAGTATTCAGAGGAGTGGAAGGAGAATAAACTCAATGAAGTGCTGGAATCTTTAAATACCTTCAGTAAAAGTGAAACTGTGCCGCAGCCGGAGGTCCCGGATGAAATAAAAGTTGTGGAAGAGGTTCTTGCCGGTGCTGAAAGAAGGGCGGTCCAGTCGCCGCAGATAGGGGAATTTGAAGAACATTCCGCCCTCCTCTCACCGGAGAAGGTGCTGAGGATTTACGGGCCGACTTTTTTCTTCCGTGTAAAACTTAGGAAATATGAGTTTCTGTATCTTGCGGAAATTATTGAAAAGGGTTATATTAAGGAATACAGGGAGCTCACAGAGCTTAAGAATATGCTTAAAACAATTAAAGAGAATTTTGAAAGGGATAAGGCCCTTAATGATCACTTTGAAGAGATATATAAGCTCGACAGGGTAGTGTCGCGGGCTCTCTTCCATAGTAAATAATCAGTGTTAATTCCCTGACTTTTATTTGAAATAAAATGCTCCAACATCCCCGCCGACGGCGGCAGGGATATTGGAAACAGCATAATCACACTAAAAGATATCTTCAGGAATAATTATTTCATAGAGGGAGATCAGGTACTGTGATCTCCTCTTTTGCCGCTTCTTTCTCTTTTTTCTCTCTCTGGCTCAGATAAACCCCTGCAAGTACAAAAGCAGCAGCAATATACTGTATTCTGTTCATGTTTTCGTTTAAGAGGAGCCATCCCCAGAATACGGAAAAAACAGGGAGAAGATTGATAAATGCAGATGCCTTGCTCGCTTCAATTTTACTGACCCCGTAATTAAAAAGGCCGTAAGCCCCTATTGTAATAAAAAATGCCATGTACAAAATTGCTCCTGCTGCAGCAGGATTAAAAGTATCAGGGAAACCGGTGCCGTCAATGAACATCATGGGGAGAAAAAAGATGCACCCGATAAATGACTGTATTGCTGTGAGAAAAAAGGGATCGTACCTGTAGCTCAGCTTTTTAAGCGTTATGGTATATCCTGCGGCGCAGATCATTGCGCAGAATTCCAGCAGATTACCCAGAGCCGGGTTTGGCGCGCTTTCTGTTACATCGCTGTATATGCTTAATACGGCAGCTCCGGCTGCTGCGATTATAAAACCCGCCACTGTTTTGTAGGACATTCTTTCTTTAAGAATAAAAAACGCGGCAATTGCAACAAGAAGGGGGAGCATGGATGTTATCATCCCTGCCTGTGATGCTGTTGTGTAAACCAGCGCCTTGGCCTCAAAAATAAAGTAGAGACATGGTTCAAAAAGCGCCATGAGAATAAGGAACCGGTAATCACCTTTTTTGTATGTAATTTTAGTTTTCAATTTTTTTATTATAAACATGAAAAATATGGAGGCCAGAAAGAGCCGGGCAAAAATAACAAACATGGGCTCGTATACTGTAAAGGTTGACTTAAGTGCCACAAATGATGTTGACCAGAGTATCATGGCTGTAAGAAGGGCCAGGCTTGATTTGTAAAGGTTGGTTTTCATATTTTTATATCATCTCCATGTAAATGCACTCTTTTGAATCGGCCCTGACTAATCAAGATTTTTTCGAAAAATAATTTTGATTATGGAGTAAATTATATTAAATTGATTCACAGGTGCTCCCCCGGAGAGAGGCAGCATTAGAGTTTGCGGGAGAAGCCTGTCATTCCGGCCGAAGTGATAACGTAGGCAAGCATTATAGAAACATCCTGTTTCGTGCTTGCAGGCAGCCATCATGGCTGCTCTGCCGGAATCTCCTGAAAAAAATCAGGAGTTATGAGATTCCCGCATGCGCGGGAATGACATAGCCCGTAGAATTAAAATATTCCCCGGAGTACCTGAAGTGGCGTGAGTAAAAATATATTGACATTATATTTTACAGGGGAATCACTCAGAAGTAATTGAAAAACTTAACATTAATAAAACCGATTATAAAATCTAAGGAGAATGCAATGATACATTATAAAGACCTTGGCCTTGTTAACACCAGGGATATTTTTAAAAAGGCGGTTTCCGGCGGATATGCAATACCGGCTTATAATTTCAATAATATGGAACAGCTTCAGGCAATAATACAGGCCTGTGTAGAAACAAAATCACCGGTAATTTTACAGGTATCAGCAGGAGCAAGGAAATACGCAAACCAGACCCTGCTCAGGTATATGGCTGAAGGTGCTGTGGCTTACGCTAAAGAGCTGGGGCATAATATTCCAGTAGTTCTTCACCTTGATCATGGTGATTCATTTGATCTGTGCAAAAGCTGCATAGAGTCAGGGTTTTCATCTGTAATGATTGACGGATCGCACCATTCTTTTGAGGAGAATGTTAAGCTCACTAAAAAGGTAGTGGAATTTGCCCGCAGCCATGATGTCACAGTAGAGGGTGAGCTGGGAATCCTTGCCGGTGTTGAGGATGATGTTTCAGCAGATGAGCATGTTTTTACCCAGCCTGATGAGGTGGAGGATTTTGTTTCAAGAACGGGCGTGGACAGTCTTGCCATTGCCATAGGCACTTCCCACGGCGCATTCAAATTCAAGCCGGGCACAGATCCTAAAATAAGGCTCGATATACTCAAAGAGATAGAGAAGAGGATACCCGGGTTCCCCATAGTTCTTCATGGATCTTCATCAGTCCCTCATGCCCTTGTTGAGGATATAAATAAATACGGCGGTAAGATGGATGACGCAATCGGCATACCTGAAGAGCAGCTCAGGGAAGCGGCAAAATCAGCAGTGTGCAAAATAAATATCGATTCAGACGGGCGGCTTGCAATGACAGCAGCCATAAGAAAAGAGCTGGCTAATAATCCGGGTGAATTCGATCCAAGGAAATATCTGGGCCCTGCAAGGGATGCCCTTAAGGAGCTTTACATGCATAAAAATATAAATGTCCTTGGCTCAGCAGGGAAGGGGTAATAATAAGGGGGGTAAGGCTCATGAAAAAAATATCAGTATTGATTCTTGTTCTGTTTTTTTCTGCATCTCTTTCTTTCGGGAGTGAACTGAAGCTTGAGGTTATCGGTGCTTCCACTGCTTCCAATCTGTATCTGGGCTATCTGTCAATCGGGGTTATTGCTGATTCACAGAGTAAAGGTGTTTATGATAATGAGAAAACAATTACCTTTATCAGTTCAATTACTGCGCAGATGAAGGTGCAGAAGGAATATCTGGAGAAGTTTCTTGCGGCCGGAGAAGTGCCTGAACCTGATATTGCGATTGTTAAAAAGATGACAGAGTGTTTCGGTCTTCTTATTGACGAGGGGAACTATCTTGCCGATTATGTAAAAACAGGGAATAATAATTCTTTAAGTTCCTATGATGGTAAAAGGAAACAGGCCTGGGCTTTGCTGAGCGATATTCTTGGTCTTTAAAAAAGGGGTTTAAGCGGATAGGGGATGTTTGATATAAGGGAGTACTATAACAGCAGCAACTATGGGCAGCAGGGTATTGAGAGTGATATTCTGGAGATAGGGAATGACATTGTTTCTGAAATTGATGATATCATCATAAACAGAAGTGAAAACCTTTACCTTACAGACAGGTATAAAACAGGCGGCCATCTTATTGATATAATATATCCTGCAGCCGGTTACCCCGGGCCTCAGATATTTGTCCCTTCCCCTGACAGGATCCGTTTTTTCCTTTCCTTCTATCCATATAAAGAGGATTTCCGGAAAATTGATAGAATAGTTCTCCGCCCCAGATATATTGAGGCTGGTAATATTGAGCTTGCAGCTCTTTATATTAAAAAACAGAAAGCACTTATTCTATATCTTACCCATCCGGCATCTTACGGGATCTCCAACAGTAAAGATGAGAATAGCAGATTTATATCCATAAGCATAGAAAATCTTATGGATAATAAAATAATAGAAGATACTATAAATAAAAGCAATAAGGTGACAGAGAAAGGGGGGAACAGGATACCATCTCTCTGGGATATAATATCCCTTGTGGATCCTCATGGTGAAGGTGTAATGGATAAGTTTTTTATTAAATCACCGGAACCTGACAGTAAAATTTTTCAAGCCCTTACAGATATTTCACACTTTTATTCAAGCCGCGGTTACTGATTACCATGCTCGATTATCATAATCATACATCGCTCTGCGGTCATGCTTCGGGTGAAATAAATGAATATATTGAATCAGCTGTAAACAAGGGGATGCTCGATATAGGTTTTTCCGATCATGCTGCAATGCCTGAAGACCTGCGCCGGGGGATTTCCATGGCGCCCAACGAGACAGCATTATATATAAACAGCATAATCGAGGCTGCGGAAGCCTACAGGGGAAAGATTAATGTACGCCTTGGATTTGAGGTGGATTTTCCCCTCTTTGATACATTTGAAAGAGATCTCTTTTCTGATGAGAGGGTCGATTTTATTATGGGGTCATGCCATTTTATTGACGGCTGGGCATTCGATCATCCTGAGTATGTTAAGGGTTTTGATGAAAGGGATATTGATGAGATTTATCTGAAATATTATTCAATAATAGAAACAATGGCAGGGTCGGGGCTTTTCGATATAATAGGGCACTTTGACCTGGTAAAAAAATTCGGGCACAGGCCCCGCAGCAGGATGGATTCTATTGTAAGAAGAATTGCAGCAAAGCTTGCCCGGGCCGGCACTGCTGTTGAAATAAATACAGCGGGCCTGCGTAAACCGGTGGGTGAGATATACCCATCATCCGATATTGTGGAGATTCTGTTTCAGGAAAACGTGCCTGTAACCCTTGGTTCCGATTCCCACTCCCCTGGGGATGTTGGCGCAGGGTATGATGAGGCTTTTGAACTTATAAAGAAGAGCGGGTACAGAAAAATTTCCGGTTTTGTAAAAAGAAAAAGATACGAAATCGATATTATTTAATCCCTATTCAATTACTTTCTGATGAGTCTCTGCCTAAAAGCTTAATGAAAAGTCCTGCAAGACGCTTCATATGCTCCACACCCTCCTCCCTTGTTCTTCCGGGGTATTTCCCGAATGTAAAAACAATTCCGTTAAGTACTGAAAAAATAAGGTGAGTGGTCATTCTTAAATCGGGCACATCGGTCTCTGTGGCAAGGATTTTGTCAAAAACTGTAAAAAGTTTACGGGAAATATCCTTGAGCTGTTCAATCGATTCTGCGGTTTTGAATTTTCCGTCCATGACGCAATGCTGAACAATCCGCATATAATCGTAATTATCTATCATCTCCTCCATGTAGCGTACAGCAACCTTGTCCAGGGTATTATCCCCTGATTCAAGCATATGGGTCATAATATCAAGCGCTCTTTCAAATCCTTTAAGGGATACCTCTACATAAAGTGCTTCCTTGTCAGGGAAATAGGTATATATTGAAGCGGGGGATATTCCCACTTCTTTGGCAAGATCCCGCATATTTACATCGTCAAAGGATTTTTTTGCAAAAATCTTTTCAGCAGCATCAAGAATAAGGTTCTTTCTGTGAATTTTTTCCTGTTCTTTCAGGTCTGTAAATTTCAGCTGTTCAGTCATATTGTCCCTTTTTAGCAAGTATAGTATTAGTATAACCACCCTGATCCCCATTATTGCAAGAGAAAAATGAAGATAATTTAAAATTTCATTTATTTTAGTAAATAGTATTTGACAATTTAAACAATATTTATTACATTGAACAGTGTTCAGGCAGAGCATTTAATGCTATTGGGGGGATTATGAAAATTCATAAGCTCAAGGGTTATATAAACAATCTCTTTCTGGTGGAATATGATCATGCTATTCTCCTCCTTGACGGTGGATCACCTGCTGATGTTGAAGTAATAGAAAATTTCTGCAGGGATAAACTTAACAGGCCTCTATCTGACATCAGACTTGCCATTGTAACCCATATGCACCCGGATCATTCCGGCGCTGCACCCCTTTTGAGGCAAAAATACGGCACCTTAATTGCAGCATATAAAAATATCGATCAGTGGTATGCCGGATTTTCCGGACTGCTGCAGCATATACTCGATTGTCTCATGGCCCAGATAGTTGCTAAAAGGCAGGGGACTCGCATTCATAAAATCTTCAGCCGGCGCATAACAAAACCGGACATCCTCCTTGATGATGGTGATGATCTCCCGATTTTCCCTGACTGGAAAGTCCTTTATACGCCCGGTCATACAACTCATGATATAGCTGTTTTTCATAAGAAGGAGAAGATTCTATATTGCGGCGACAGTATTATTGAGGTCAAAAACCGCTACTATCTCCCTCTCCCTGTTATTTACAGGGAGAGTATGAGAAGCTCATATCTGAATATGGCGAGCCTGGGCGCGAAATCTATCCTTCTTCCTCATGGGAATATAATAGAAGATTGTGAAACAAGCGGGATTTTTGATGAAATGATAAGTCTCCTTGATCTCCCCCCCAACAGGTTGAGGCGCAGGGTTCACCTGTTTTCAGTCTGGTCCCCTGAAATATGGAAGCCTGTTATACGGAAATTTTTCTTCAGATGGGCCTCGCAGGGTGATGGCTGATTCACCATGTCACATCTCTTCTGCTGAACAGACCCTGTTGCGTCCATTTCTTTTTGCCAGGTACATTGTCTGGTCACCCTTTCCCATGAGGGCTTCAAGTGAATCTATTGTACTGTCCGCCTCTGTAGCGCCTGAACTGATTGTAATTTTTTCGCTGATCTCAGGGCTTTGAATTTGCATTCTGGAAAAAATAAAAGGGACCCGGAAAGATGTCCTGAAAGTCCCTTTATTGTGATTAAGTGGATTTTTAAAAAGTTACATTGCCATCCCCCCATGAGCAGCGCCGGATATTACTCCCGGTGAAAGCATACCGAAAATCATAGCAATATGAGCTACCACCAGGAAAATGGCCACAAATATGGCGTGAATTTTTAATTTGTTCAGGTCATCATAGTTTTTGTAGATGATATTAAACTCAAGAAGGGTCATCCCGAAAAGGGGTATCACACCCAGCAGATAGGAACCTACTGCAATCACATCAATAAAGGTTCTCCATTCTCCGGCTGCAGTTATTGGTATTACTGCGTTTTTGAACAGGTAAATAAAGATTCCAACAAAGTATATCCCTACAATAATTCCGGAAATTTTGTTAATTTTTCTTACGGCTCCGGTAAAATTGCGGGTATAAAGAAGATAGAGTTCGGTAATAGCGATTGTTTCCGCCAGAATTACCGGAATAGCCATGTAGATGATAAGATTCCAGGGCTGATTAGTCGCAAGTAGTTCCATGTAATGAGTCATATCCATGTTTTTAACCTCTTTTAATTTAATGTAAGCCAAAGTGCCTATTTAAATAAATAATGCACTGACTAAATTCTACCAATATGATTGAATAAGTAGTAATTTGTTTCATTTTTTAGATGGAAAAAATAAATATTTTTTTACTGCTGCTTTCTTAACCACTATATAAGGATAAAATACTTTAGTGCAGATTGGAGGGTCAGAGCATCCTGGTCGGGAAAGGGGGTCAGAGCACCTGGCTGGATCAGGAAAGAGGGTAAATCGAAGAGAAATTTCTGAAAAAAATTAACTTTTAGAGAAAAATTTGAGTTTATTATTGACAAAAAAAGCGGTGCTGGTTTAATTACTACTAAATCAATAGAAATAATGGTATATAAACTAATGCCGGATGGGAGGATAGCATGAGTAAGCTGGACGCAAAATTAAAACTGGAATCATTGATGCTCCATGGAGGTCAGGAAGTTGATCCTGCCACAGGTTCAAGGGCAGTGCCCATTTATCAGACAACATCCTATCAGTTTAAGGATACTGATCATGCTGCAGCGCTCTTCGGGCTTGCGGAATTCGGGAACATCTACACCAGGCTCATGAACCCAACCACTGATGTTCTGGAAAAGCGTATCGCAGCACTGGAAGGTGGAGTGGGGGCTCTTGCTGTTGCAAGCGGTCAGTCAGCTATAACGCTTTCCATACTCAATATTGCTAAAGCAGGTGATGAGATTGTATCAGCTGATAATCTCTATGGAGGTACATACAATCTTTTCCATTATACTCTGGCGAAGTTCGGTATAAAGGTAAATTTCGTTAAGTCCAATGACCTTGAAGCTATAGAAAAGGCTATTACTCCAAAGACAAAGGCTGTTTATGCAGAATCAATGGGTAATCCTAAACTCGATGTGGTGAACCTGGAGGGTATATCGGAAATAACCCGCAGGCACGGATTACCCTTTATTCTTGATAATACCCTGGCCCCCTATATTCTCAGGCCCTTTGATCATGGAGCTGATATTATCGTTTACTCGGCAACCAAGTTTATCGGCGGGCACGGTACCTCAATCGGCGGTGTAATTGTAGATTCCGGGAAATTCGACTGGAGCAGCGGAAAGTTTCCCCTCATCTCCGATCCTGAACCGAGTTATCACGGAATACCGTTTATCGAAGCATTAAAGCCCATGGGTAATATCGCCTATATTATAAAAGCCAGGGTTACCCTGCTGCGCGATATGGGCCCGGCTATTTCCCCATTTAATTCATTTCTCCTTCTTCAGGGGCTGGAAACCCTTCATCTCCGTATGCCCAGGCATTCGGAAAATGCCCTGGCTGTTGCGAAACACCTTGAGAATCATAAATCTGTTGAATGGGTTAACTATCCGGGACTCGATTCTCATCCTGATAAAAAGCTGGCTGGTAAATACCTTAAGTACGGAGCAGGGGCTATCCTGGGATTCGGAATAAAGGGGGGCGCAGATGCGGGGAAGAAGTTCATTAATTCACTGGAGCTTATTTCTCATCTGGCAAATGTGGGGGATGCCAAGTCCCTGGCGATACATCCTGCAAGTACAACCCATCAGCAGCTTGCATCTGAAGAGCAGCTTGCAACAGGGGTAACACCCGATTTTATAAGGCTCTCCATAGGGATTGAGCATATTGATGATATTATTGCGGATATAGATCAGGCCCTTGAAAAAGGGGTAAGATAATAATAACCGTCGCAAATACTGGAGGTTCAAGATGAAAAGAATATTTAATGATATAACAGAAACAGTGGGGAACACCCCCCTTGTGAAGATCAATAGACTGGTGAATGATGATGTTGCAATACTTGCAAAGCTTGAGTCCTTTAATCCACTTTCAAGTATAAAGGACAGATTAGGTGTGGCATTAATTGATTCTGCTGAAAATGCGGGGCTTATTAAAGAGGGCACAACAATCATTGAGCCAACTAGCGGTAATACAGGTATTGCCCTTGCCTTTGTCGCAGCTGCAAGGGGCTACAGGCTTATACTTACCATGCCCGATACCATGAGTATGGAGAGGCGTCAGCTTCTGAAAATTTTCGGAGCAGAACTTGTACTTACAGAGGGCGCTAAAGGAATGAAGGGGGCCATAGCCAGAGCGGAAGAACTGGCTAAGGAGATCCCGGATTCATTCATCCCGCAGCAGTTCAATAATCCCGCTAATCCGGAGATTCACAGGTCAACGACAGCCAGGGAGATCTGGAATGATACAGATGGCGGAGTGGACATATTTATAGGGGGTGTGGGCACCGGCGGCACAATCACAGGTGTGGGGGAGGTTCTTAAAAAGCTGAAACCCTCTGTCAGGATTATAGCTGTTGAACCGGTGGACTCACCTGTACTTTCAGGTGGAACACCAGGCCCTCATAAAATACAGGGGATCGGTGCCGGGTTTGTTCCTGATGTACTGAATAAAGAGATCATTGATGAAATTATTACTGTGTCCCATATTGATGCGGGGGAGACCGCAAAAAAACTTGCCAGGGATGAGGGGATTCTCGCCGGGATTTCCGGTGGAGCAGCTATGGCAGCGGCTATTAAGGTTGCGGAGAGAAAGGAATCTGCAGGGAAAACAATAGTTGTAGTTCTCCCGGATACAGGGGAGAGGTACCTGAGTACATGGCTCTTTGAAGATCAGCTGTAATATGCCGATTCATTTTTCGACCGGCTGAAGTTAAGGAGCGGAAAATTTATTCAACGGAGTGGTTATGAGATTATCAACGCGATCAAGGTATGGAGTAAGGCTTATGCTGGCACTTGGAGCAAGTGACAGTAAAAAACCGGTGTTCCTCAAGGATATAGCTGCTTCAGAGGAGATTTCTGAAAAATATCTAAGCCAGATAATTATACCTTTGAAGGCAAAGGGGCTTGTGACAACTTTCCGCGGAGCACATGGCGGATATCTTCTAAGCAGGCCCGCTTCCGAGATTAAGCTGAGGGAGATTGTTGAGCCCCTTGAGGGGGATCTTTCCCTTGTAGACTGTGTGGGGAATTCCCATGTCTGCGGTAAATCGAGCTTCTGTGTTACAAGGGATGTATGGGAGGGGATGAGCATCCTCCTTCGGGATTACCTGGACGGTATAACACTTGAGGAGCTTGTCCGGAACTTAAAAGAGAAACGTGATTCAGAAGCAGTTACCGGGAATTATTCAATATAGACTTCCGGGGGATTTTTTAACCGGAGCAGATTTGGCTATAAATATAGAATATGTTCTTAATATTTTTTACTGAGAGAAGGCGGCAAATTAAATGAAAGTAGCGGTTGGCCTGAGCGGCGGAGTCGATTCTTCGGTTGCCGCTCTTCTGATGAAAGAAGCCGGATATGATGTTACCGGTATAACCATGTCGATCTGGCGGAAAACAGATAAGGCTGTGGAGGTAAAGAGGAATGCCTGTTACGGCCCTGATGAGGAATCGGATATAGAAGAGGCGCGTAAAATATGCTCCCTTATTGATATCCCTTTTCATGTTATAGACTGCTCAGACCAGTACGAAAAAACTGTACTTGCTTACTTTAGAAAAGAATATCTTTCAGCACGCACTCCAAACCCCTGTATTGTATGCAATCATAAAATTAAATTCGGAATCCTTCCCGATTTTGCACGTGAATCGGGGATAAGCTTTGATAAGTTTGTTACAGGGCATTATGCAAACACGGTTTATGACAGCCACTGCAGCCGTTTCCTTCTCAAAAAGGGTAAAGACAGCGCAAAAGACCAGACCTATTTTTTATACCGTCTTTCACAGGAACAGCTTGCCGGTGTTCTTTTCCCTCTTGGAGAAATGACTAAATCTGAAGTCAGGGCTAAAGCAAAAGAATACGGCCTGCCGGTTCATGAAAAGGAAGAGAGTCAGGATTTCTACAGCGGTGATTATGAAGACCTGCTGAATGTAAAAGAGAATGCAGGTGATATAGTAAGAAGTGACGGTAAGGTTATCGGGATACATAAGGGGTTATGGAATTATACGCCCGGTCAAAGAAGAGGTATAGGGATTGCAGCGGAGGAACCTTTATATGTGTTGAGTCTTGATCCAGATTCAAACAGGCTTGTGGTAGGTTCAAAATCGGAATCCCTTGATTCATCATTTATAGTGAAGGATATTAACTGGATAGCAGTAGAAAAGCCTGTGAGCAGAATGGATGTTACTGTTAAAACCAGGTCATCACAGAAAGATTTACCGGCAATTATTGAACTTATGAATTCCGGAAATGTTAAGGTTACTCTTGATAAGGGGGAACCCGGCATCTCCCCGGGTCAGTCAGCAGTTTTTTATCTGGATGATACTGTTCTTGGCGGTGGAACTATAGACAGGGTAGGTGACAGATGACAGCAGAATTGGCAAGGGACAGGTACTATAAACAGACTCTTTTGAGAGAAATCGGCCCTGAAGGACAGGAGAAATTAAAAAACTCCTCTGTAGTCATAGCAGGATGCGGCGCTCTTGGCACATCAGCTGCAAATAATATGGTGCGGGCAGGGGTGGGGAAAGTCACAATTATAGACCGGGATTATATAGAGTATGATAATCTGCCAAGGCAGATACTCTTTGATGAAGATGATATAAAAAAGGGACTCCCCAAGGCTGTTGCTGCTGCGGAAAAACTGCAGAAAATTAATTCTTCAGCGGAAATAGTTCCGGTGGTTGCTGATTTAACTTCAGCGAATATAGAGAAGCTGGTTGCCGGTGCTGACCTTATTATGGACGGCACAGACAATTTTGAAACCAGATTCCTTATAAATGAGGTTTCTGATAAACTGCGCATACCATGGATCTACGCGGGTGTTGTCTCTACCTACGGCATGGTTTTCCCGGTAATCCCGGGTACTACTCCATGCCTCAACTGCTTTATTACTGATATCCCCTCTCCAGGTTCCACCCCCACCTGTGATACAGCGGGTGTTCTCGGTGCGGCTGTGACTTTTATAACATCGATTGAAACAGCTGAAGCTTTAAAAATACTCACAGGTGATTCAGCTTCAGTCTCCAGGGCCCTCATATATGCCGATGTCTGGGAAGGGACATATCAGAAATTTAATGTTACCTCCCGCGGTATAGACTGCCCGGTCTGCGGAAATCACAGATATGATTTTCTCGAAAAGGGGCGCGGGTCAAAAACAGTTACCCTTTGCGGACAGAACTCAGTTCAGGTCAGCCCGGATAGTGAAGGGAGGATTGACTTTAATGAACTTGCCGGGAGACTTGAGGGATCCGGAGAAGTGAGGTATAATAATTATATGATGAATTTTAAAACCGGGGATTTTGAGTTAAATATCTTCCCTGAAGGAAGAGTTATAATAAAAAATATATCCGATCCTGTTGCAGCGAAAACCCTCTATTCAAAATACATAGGCCTTTAATATGACTCAGTATCTTGATACTGAAAAAATAAGAAAAGATTTTCCCTATCTGGAAAATAAAATCAGGGGGAAAGAGCCTGTTTATTTTGACAGCGCGGCTACATCTCAAAAACCGCGGCAGGTACTTGATACTCTTACCCGCGTCTATTCTTACTATAATGCTCCGGTTAACCGTTCGGTTAATTCACAGAGTTCAATCTCAAACCTGCTCTACGGAGAAGCTCGAAAGAGTGCGGCTTCATTTATCGGGGCAGATTCTCCCCGGGAAATTATATTTACAAAGAACAGTACTGAAGGAATAAACCTCCTTTGCAATTCACTTGCTCTATGCCCCGATGAATATTTAAGGCCCGGCAAAGGGGATGAAATAATAATTTCACACATGGAACATCATTCTAATTATATCCCCTGGTTTATAATGTCGGAAAAAAGCGGAGCCGTAGTAAGGACAGCTCCCCTGACCACAGAGGGGCTGGTCGATTTAGACAGCCTGAGGAGGATGGTTAATTCAAAAACAAAAATTATCAGCTGCACCCATGTTTCAAATGTTACAGGCGCGCTTAACCCTGTTTCCGATATAGCATCAATTGCCAGAGATGCGGGGGCCCTGTCTATTATAGATGGAACCCAGTCTGTGCCTCATATGCCGGTAAGTGTAAAAGATCTGGGGTGTGATTTTTTTCTCTTTTCCGGCCATAAGATGCTGGCCCCTGCAGGTACAGGAGTACTCTGGGGGAGGGAACATCTCCTTGAGCTGCTCCCTCCTTTTATGACCGGAGGGGGTATGATTAAAGAGATCAGGGGTAAAGAACAAAAGTTTATATGGGAAGAGCTTCCATGGAAATTTGAGGCGGGAACCCCCGATTTTTGCGGGGCGGTCGCTCTTGGCGGGGCTCATATCCCGGTTATAAACCCCCCTCTTACAGGTGCAATGGACTATCTGACTCAGATAGGAATGAATAATATCTGGCGGCATGAAGCTGAGTTGACGGGCTACACTCTTGACCGTCTGGCCGCATTCGGCGATAGCATCCAGGTCTACGGACCCCGGAAAGGTGGTGCAAGGTGCGGGATAATATCTTTTAATGTATTCAAAGGGGCTGGCATGGTTGAGCCGCATCTTGTCTCTGGATTTCTGGACGGGGAGGGTATTTTTCTCAGGTCAGGGGGGCATTGCGCCTATCCTTTTGTAAGGCATCTGGGGATTGATGGGACTTTGAGAATCAGTTACTATGTTTATAACACCATTGATGAAGTAGATTATTTTATAACAATACTTGAAGATATAATTAATAACAGGCTTTTATAGACATCAGAGGGTTAACAGTGTGGGAGAGAGACAGCAGTTTTATGAAACAAGAAGAGTGATAAAGTACAGACAGGGGGAAATCGTCCAGCTTGATGATAATATCGTTAATGAAATTCCCCTTACTCTTATGTTAAACGGGGAGGAGTTTGCTACACTGGTATGTTCACCTGTAATGGAAAAGGAGCTGGTAATAGGATTTCTTGCAGGGGAGGGTATAATAAGTGACCCGGATGATATAAAGGATTATTTTTATCGTGAAAAACAGAGGGTAGTCTGGATTGAAACGTTCAATGCTGTACCGCAGATGGACACCTTTCTCGGGCGTAATTTCGCGAGCTGCTGCGGCAAGGGGCGGCCTTCACTCTATTTTTTAAATGACCAGGATAATGTAAGGCCTGTCATTGGAGATTTGACTATACCGGCAGAAACCCTTCTGGAACTGATGCGGAGATTTGATGCTGAATCAGATATTTTTAAAACTACAGGGGGTGTACACTCTGCCGCACTCGCTGACAAAGACAGGATTATAGCAAGATATGACGATATAGGAAGGCATAACGCTTTAGACCGGATAATGGGGTATAAGTTTTTAAACAGGCTGGACACGGGAGGGACAGTTGTGTTTTTAAGCGGCCGGATTTCATCTGAGATGCTTATTAAAACCGCCAGGATAGGGTCACCTGTTCTAATTTCCAGGTCTGCACCCACCGGTCTTGCGGTTGATTATGCAATTCAGTATGGTATCACTGTGGCCGGTTTTGCCCGGGGTGCCGGTTTTAATATTTACTGCAACGAAGAGAGGATTTCCGGTCTGTAAAGGCTGCCTCCTTGTTCGCAGTTCTTTTAATGATGAATTAAGTTATGTTTTTTTTGCTATCTCTGCCGCCTTTCTCAGGTCAGTAATTTTCAAAAGCGGGCTTGAAGGTGTTTCCAGGTATAATCTGATGGAAATGAGGAGTGGGGTGTTAAGTGAATAGATGAGTTGTTTAATTTGAAATGTTAAAATGCTTCTTTGTGTAATTGATTATTTCTTGACTTAATAGATGAAAAGACCGGGAATAAGAGTGATGATTATGGTTGAGGTTAAATATGAAGGAAATAATGAATAGGGATGTACGGGAAATTGAGGAGTTTATAAAGAAGCTGGGTGAAAAGGAACTGAGGTATATTAACAGGCTTGTTGTGGAAAGGATTAAGCTTCTTGTTCAGCAGAGGAGCACTGACCAGATGATGAAGTTTAATATTGGAGAAAGAGTCTCTTTTAATGCGTCTGACGGCATAAAACGTTCCGGTGTTATAATAAGAATCAATAAAAAGACAATTTCTATTGATACTCAGGACGGCGGTTACTGGAATGTTGCTCCCGGACTTTTAAGCCATGAGTGATTCTCTGTTTTTTTAAATAACAGGTAACTACTCAGCTATTTAGCCGGAAAATTGCAGATAGACTTGTTAAGTGTGGCCTATATCTGACGATGAAATGTTTAAATATATGAAAAGGGTTGTGGAAGATCTTGATCCGGAATAGATAGTTGATTTGAATTCAGGGAATACCCCGGGTTTCTTTTATTATTATATAAAAAACGTCTTGCAATTTAAATTATACATTTAATCTGGAAACAAAGATTGTTTAATAGTATCTTACAATATAGCATCTCTTTTCACTAGGATTGAGAATGAATAAGTTTTTTAAAAATGAAAGAAAATATTTCCAGCTCAATACAGAAATTGAGTCTGTTACTATAGGCGCAACAGGGAGGGAAATTAATTCCACCGATTATTCAGGTCCGGGCAGAGATGTGCGATTATCGGATAAAAAGCTCCTCTCATCAGTAACAGGTCTTGTTCCAGAAAATATAGTAATGCTTGAACAGGTTCATGGGGATCATATTCTTCTTGTTGACAGGTTTCCTGCGGAGAATTTACCTGTATATGGTGAGGCTGACGGGCTTATTACAAATATATCCGGTATAGCCCTTGTAATACGCACTGCTGACTGTGTTCCTGTTTTTATTTATGATTCAGTTAAGCAGGTTCTGGGCGCAGTTCATTCCGGCTGGAAGGGGACAATGCTTGATGTGGCGGGTAAGTGCATAGGAAAAATGAAAATTGAATTCGGCTCTGACCCCGGTGATATGCACGTTTTTATCCTCCCCTCAATAGGCCCTGAGATGTATGAGGTAAATGAGGATGTGGCAGGGCATTTCCCTGATAATTCTCTTTCAAGAGAAGGGAAGCTTTTTGTTGATCTATGGGGGAGTATAGAAGATTCCTGTGTCAGATCCGGTATACCTGAGGGACAGATTTTTAATACAGGGATCTGCAACAGAACAAATTATAATGAATTTTTTTCCCACAGGTATGGCGATGCAGGGAGGAATCTCAATTTCGCTTTTATCCGCGGGTAATTGAGGCTAAAGAGAGCCCCCTAAATTTCCCAAAGGGGGACTGTGTATGACTCTGGTAAACAAGTATAAAAAAGACTTTAATAGGTTTAAGGTAGTATTTCAAGGTTGTCCCATCCGGGGGGCATGAGGAATCTGATTAAAAGACAAATTAATATTGAGAGGCGCAATATGTGGGAATATACAGAAAAGGTAAAGGATTTATACACCAACCCTGTTAATGTGGGTAAAATGGAAAACCCTGACGGTGTGGGCCATGTGGGGAGCGTTGTATGCGGTGATGCTCTGACCCTCTATATCAGGGTAAAGGACAATATCATAACAGATGCTTCATTTGAAACATTCGGATGCGGCAGCGCCATAGCTTCATCATCCGCCCTTACTGAAATGATCAAGGGTAAAACTGTTGAAGAGGCTGAAAAGATTAAAAACCAGGATATAGTCGATTATCTTGGCGGACTCCCCAATCAGAAAATTCACTGTTCTGTTATGGGATCAGAGGCGCTTATAAATGCAATTGCTGATTACCGCGGTGAAAAACCCCCGGTTGACGATGAGCATGAGGGTGAGATAATCTGCCAGTGTATGAACATTACTGATGTTGACATCAGAAAGGCTGTTCATGAAAAGGGGATCACAAATATTGATGATATGATGGAATCCACAGGTGCGGGAACCGTTTGCGGCACCTGTATCCCTAAGATTGAGGATATAATTGAAGAGGAGAGGGGGAGATGCAGCATTAAAGATGACAGATGCTGCGAAGAGCCTATGACTAATCTCCAGAAGATAAAAAAGATAGAGGATGCTATTAACTCAGTAATAAGGCCCGGGCTAAAAAGAGACGGCGGCGACATCGAACTTGTTGATGTACAGGGGGATGTTGTTTTTGTTAAACTCCGCGGCGCCTGTTCATCCTGTATGTCAGCATCCATGACTCTGGAGAATTTTGTTCAGAGTGAGCTTCGTAAATCTGTATCTAAAGATATCATAGTAAAGCATGTTTAGGTGGTAGTGATATGACAATGCATGTTTATCTGGATAATAATGCCACTACAATGGTTGCGCCTGAAGTTCTTGATGCAATGCTCCCTTTTTATAGAGAGATGTACGGCAATGCGTCGAGTATGCATTACTTTGGCGGCCGTGTTGCAAAGGATATGGAAAAGGCGCGTCACCAGGTTGCAGAGCTTCTTGGCGCGGAAAATGACTTTGAGATTACATTTACAGGCACAGCAACTGAAGGGGACAATCTGGCCATAAGGGGGATAACATCCTATTACCGCGATAAAAAGCATGTGATAACTTCAACTGTGGAACACCCCGCTGTTTTGAATTTATGCAGGCAGCTGGAAAAGGAGGGGTACCGCATAACCTATGTCCCTGTTGACAGTAATGGTGTAGTTGATCTTCAGGTTTTAAAAGAAGCTGTGTGCGACGAAACAGCTATTGTATCAATTATGCACGCTAATAATGAAACCGGTGTAATTATGCCTGTTAAGGAGATAGGGGCTTTCCTTAAAGAGAAAAAGGTCCCTTTCCACATTGACGGCGTACAGGCTGCGGGGAAAATCCCTATTAATGTTCAGGAGCTTAATTGCGATCTTTATACAATTTCCGCTCATAAGTTCCACGGGCCAAAAGGTATAGGCGCACTTTATGTTAAAAAGGGGACCAGGATGAGGCCCATGATTTACGGCGGACACCAGGAAAAGGGGAGAAGGCCCGGTACCGAGAATGTCCCCGGAATTGTCGGCATGGGTAAAGCTGCGGAGATGGCTCTATATCATCTTAAAGATATGAAAGCATTATCGTCACTGAGAGACAGGCTACAGAGTGAAGTATTAAAGCGCATTCCAACTTCATCTGTAAATGGAGGGGGTGCCGAAAGGACCCCCAATACGGCAAATATTACATTTGAATTTATAGAGGGTGAGTCAATTCTCCTCCATCTTGACCAGAAGGGGGTCTATGTCTCAACAGGATCAGCATGTTCCACCGGATCTCTGGAACCTTCCCATGTGCTGAGGGCAATGGATCTTCCATTCTCCAGAATTCATGGATCCATCAGGTTCAGTTTAAGCAGGTACACCACAGATGAAGAGGTTGATTATGCTTTGTCAATTCTGCCAGGTGTAATAGATAATCTTCTTACAATATCCCCTTTCTGGGATAATGAAAAAAAGATCGGGTCTATACCGCAGGAGGGGTAGGCATTGAGCGCATACCTTTTCAAGCAGGTATGCGCCTGAGTAATTATTCAGAGGCTTCTACTTTTTCCTCTTCACTTATTTTTGCGATTTTATCTTCAATTCCCTTGCAGGCGTTTTCACTTTCTATCACCTTTGCCATAATCTCTTTAATTTTTTCATCAGCATATATGTCTTTATTCTCTTTATAGAGGTTATGGGTAACATCCCCTAAGTCAGCAAGGAATACCTGAAGCTTTCTCTGCTCCAAAAACAGATCCTTTTTCAGCTGTAAATAGGTAACCCCCTGTCTGCTTTTCTCAGCAGCCGTGTTTGCACCCTCTTTAAGGTTATCTACAGCCATATTTACCCCTTTGTAGACAATATCTCTTACTTCTTCCCAATAGCTCATATGCTACCTCCCTAATTTCTTTTATATTTCATATTTATCTTCTTCTGCCGCAAAGGGCAGAGAAAAAGTCAGGGTATTTACTCCCCTGTTTCTGATTACTATAATATAAAGATAGTAAGAATAACCCCTTGAAACAAATAAAATGATAATTAAAAAGTAAATTATATTGATTTGTACTCTAATTTGATTATACTGATAGATGTAACCTCTTATCCTGGAATAATGAATGAATCATGAAAAAATAATGAAAAATAAAAAATCGGGAAACAGACTCCTTAAAGATTTTTTGAAATTAATGCTTCCATCCTTCATAGTTTTTACAGTTTTTATGGTAATGATCTTCGGATTCTTTGTACCTTTCCTTGAAAAAAAGCATCTGGAAAACAAGGAGGCTCTCAGCAGACATCTTGTGGAACTGGTTATTGATTATCTCTCTTCATTTCAGAGGGACCTCCCCCCCGATTTTATTACAGAGGATATTGCAAAAAAAAGGGCTCTTAACAGGATACGGGACTTCAGGTTCGGCAATGAGGCAAAGGACTATTTCTGGATACTTGACAGCAACGGTGTAGTTCTTATGCACCCCTTCAGGCCGGACATAGTAAACGTTGATCCGGAAAAGATGACTGCCCCTGACGGCAGGGCTTTAACAAAACTGATGAAGGAAATGTCATCAGTTGCAAATTCCATCCCTCAGGGTGGTGCAATACAATATGTGTGGCAGAGAAGGGATGAGATTGACAAGCTGGGAAATAAAATTGCATGGCTCCAGAAGTTTGAGCCATGGGACTGGACAATAGGTACCGGGGTCTACCTGGATGAAGCTGAGAGTGAAATTCATACCTTGAAAAGAAACTCTGTTGCAGCCGGTATTCTCCTTGGATTATTCTCAGCTGCTGTATCATTTTTCCTTTCATTCAGGGCGGAATCTCACAGAAAAAAGGAGGAGCATGCCAGGGATCAGCTTATTGAAAGTGAAAAAAATCTCCGCATAAGGGAGGAGCTTTTCCGGAGTATATTTGAAAAGAGCCCCCACGGTATTGTAATTACAGATTTAAAGAGCAGAAGGATATTAAGGGTCAACAGCTCCTTTGAGATTATGACCGGTTACAACTGTGATGAACTACTTGAAGAGGGGATGTATAATTCTCTCTATCCTGATACCGGAGATGATTATAAAGACCTGGTAGCGGAGATATCAAGAGAAGGGCTCACGGAAAATGTAAATTCAGTTATTTATACTAAAGATAAGAAAAGAAGAGATATAATATACTCAGCTATTCTTATCAACTATATGGGTGACAGGGCGATCCTGGAGATGATAGTTGATGTAACAGAGGAGAAGCTTCTTGAAGAGCAGCTCCGCCAGTCGCAGAAAATGGACGTTCTGGGGAGACTGGCAGGGGGGATTGCCCACGATTTTAATAATATGCTCAGTGTTATGATAGGGAGCAGTGAGCTCCTCATGCTTAAATACGGGTCAGAGCCTGATCAGAAAAAGTATATTTTAAGAATACTTGAAACCGGAGAAAAGGCTGCTGCATTGATCCGGAAACTTATGCTCTTTTCCCGCAAAGCAGGAGTAGTATTCAGGGATTTTGATCTTCATAATATAATCAGAAATGTTGCAGATATTCTGGAGCATACCATAGACAAACGTGTACAGGTTGTTCTTTCGCTGAATTCTGAAAGGAGCAGGATAAATGGAGATCCCAATCTTCTGGGAAATGCGCTCCTGAATCTTGCCCTTAATTCCAGGGATGCCATGCCTGATGGGGGTGTGATTACCATTAAAACCTCAGTGACCTATCTTGATGAATATTTTATTAAGGGGCAGTCATTTTTCATTCAGCCGGGTCATTACATAGAGGTCAGTGTATCTGATACAGGTGAAGGGATCCCTAAGGAAATAATGGGCAAAATCTTCGAACCTTTTTTTACAACTAAACCTTCAGGGAAAGGAACAGGGCTGGGGCTTTCCGCAGTATACGGCACTATCCATGAGCATGGCGGAGCAATAGATATCTATAGCGAGATTAACATAGGTTCAGTATTTAAGCTCTACCTCCCCTGCAGATCTGAAGAGGATTTTATTAAACCGGAAAATCAGGGCCCTGTACTCTACGGCGATGCGGTTGTTCTAATAATTGATGATGACGACAGGATAAGGGCGAATCTGAATGATATGCTCACTGTTCTAGGATATACAGTACTGTCAGCTTCAGGGGGGCACGAGGGTATTGAAATATACAATCAAAAGAAAGACGAGATTGATCTGGTGATTTTAGATATGATTATGCCTGAGATTAATGGAACTGAAACTATAAAACGACTTAATGAAATAAGCGGGGATGTGAAGATAATTATCTCCTCCGGTTTTCATGATGAAGATATTACAGGTATGATCAGCAGAACTACAGTTAAAGGTTATATCCAGAAACCATTCAGAATGAATGAGTTAAGTACTTTAATTCATTCAATTCTGCAGGAAAAGTAGCTGTTTTGGGTATAGGGCTCTGACCCCGAATCCCCCCTTAAACCCACAAAACCAGCCTCTTCCGGTACGCATCCTCATAAAAGAGAAATTTTTCTGCACATTCTATAAAATTCCCCCCTAACTTTAAAAAATATTTATGCAAAGTAAATCTAAGGGGAGAAATGAAATTCTCATCAAGGTAGCAGTTTATAAAACCGATTTCATTTTCACGGGGATCCCTGGAAAGACCTTTTCGCACAGGAGATATTCTTCCGGATTGTCCGATTCTTCAATTATCGTAGAACCAAACCTTTCGTTCCAGAATGGCCCTGTTGCACCTGTGCCCCGGTTGTATTTTTCTGCCATTCGTGCTTTAATAAACTGCATAATAAGAGAAATGGTCTCTCTGTTCTCTAAAGTTTTTATAAGAATATGAATATGATTGGCAACAGTTTCCGCAGCAATGAGCTCAAAATTATATTTTTCCTGGCACAACTGTATTGATTCAATGAAATATTTTTTCCCGTATTTGCTTCTAAGCAGGTCCCGTTTTCCCCTGCATCGTGTGAAACAATGGTATGTTACATCCTGTGCAATAGTTCTTAATGGTCTTGGCATTTTTTCCTCTCTGCTAATATCAGAATTTGTTAAGCGCTTAATATTAATACGTTTTCTGAGGGAATTTTTTTGAAAAAAAATAGGGGTCAGAGCATTTTTTTAGTTTTTTTGTAAAATTAGTGAAATAAGTCAATTAGTGGGGAGGTGATGAAGTAGGGTCAGAGCCCATTATCTGATATGAGGGTCAGAGCCCGATAAAAATAAAGCCTTATTTATCGCTTAAGCATATCCCTTCTTTCGAAAACCATTTTTCAAGATAATCAAACCCCACAAGCTCCTGTTCAAGCCTTAAGTTTTCTCCAAAGGTATTATTTTTCAGTTTCTCAAAAAGATCTTTTTCTTTTTCGCTCAGACATGAGAGTTCGCCGGTAAACCTTTTAGAATCAGGTTCTCTAACACAGCTTTGTATGTGTGTATTGAGTGTCTCCTCATCCATAAGCATTGATCTGCACCCGGGAAATATACTTCTTACCATGGATAGAATGCTGAAACCGTGCGTGTCAATGTCTCCCCAGTAGAAAACCTGGCAGTTTTTTATCCAGGGGATTTTTTTGAGTGATTGAATTCCGTAACCGAGTCCGAATATTACAATTCCCTTTTTAACCATGGGGAATGTAAGACCATTGATTTTATTCTCTGTAATGAATATTTTATCTGCCTTCATATCAAGTGAAGAGAATTGTGAAAGGGGAATAGTCATGTCTGATATACTATTTATAAAAAGATCTTTGTCCAAAATCCTGAAGCGTATTAAGGGTTCGTCAAATAGAAGTCCAAAACGTTTTTCAAAGCCGTGATTTGAAAGAGGGAGGGGGTCAGAGCCCCATCCCCCCGGATCAAGGGAAATGAGAATATCTGCAATAATCCTTTTATTCGCCTCAATAAATTTTGTGTCAATACCTGGAATTACAATCTGCCGTATATAAAGCCCCGATTTCCGGTTATTTATAAAATATAAACAAACCTGTATCAGCTTATCCCATATAGAAAGATTGTCGATTACCTGCATAGGTTTATCCTGCATGAATCTGCAGAGACCGGGAATTTTTTCTTTTGAGTGTGCATAAGCTTTTTTGAAATCATCGAACTCTTTCTTTTTCCCGCATAGCTTTAAGAAGTCGTTATCTGTTTCAATGAAGATCCTGCAGGGTATGTTCTGCCTCCCCAGCTGCCTGTGTGATACTGTCCTGTATTCAATAGAATATCCTGAACCGGTTTTATCCTTTGATGAATCAGCCAGAGCAGCAATACTCCCCCTTGTCTCAATGAAGTTGTCTGAAATTGTGCTTCCCCCTGATTTGCCAAAAGGGATGTTCACTGGGAATATATTATCATTGCCGCACCAGGCGGAAATAAAACTGCCGCTCTCCCAGAGCTTGAGCGCCCTTTTTTTTATTTCCACCGGTGTGATCATTGCAGGGGAAGCTCCATTTCTCTTTTCTTTGCCTTGTATTGATCTATCGTCATATGCCCTACAAGAGAACGGTTATCCTCCTGGTAGACAAAATGCACGGTTTTAACATAATCTTCTATTACATGGATTTTCTGAAGCGGAGTTGCTATTAAAAGCTGAAGCTCCAGTTTTTTAAAGAGTTCAAGTCCGTATCGTGCCGATTCATCCGACCCCCGGCCGAAAGCCTCATCTATCATTACAAACCTGAATGAACGCTTGAAAAGTCCGTCTTTTACAAGGCTGAACTGGTATGCAAGGGCTGCTGCAAGAATTGTATAGGCAAGCTTCTCCTTCTGCCCGCCCGATTTTCCTGATGAATCGGAATAGAATTCCTTTTCTGAGTCATCCTCATTCCATCGTTCGCTGGCGGAAAAAACAAACCAGTTTCTCACATCAGTTACCTTTTCTGTCCACCTGCGGTCCATCTCAGCAAGGCCTTCACGTCTCTGAAAACGGTCAATAAGTTCCTTTACCTGGCGGAATTTTACTTCAGTGTAAACATCTCCATTGTCACTGAGGGTATCCCCCATGCAGAGGCGCAGATCTTCCTGAAACTGCCTTATCTCCTGGTCCATTGTTCTGTCAGGAATAAGTGTAATATAACTCCCCCTGTTGTATTCAATTTCACGGAGAGATGAATTGATTGTTTCAATCTTCCCGGAAATCTCTATCCGTTCCTTTTCAAGTTTGTTCTGGAAAAGGGCAATATCCTGAATAGTTCCCTCGCGCAGCAGTGTTTTAAATTTTTCCTCATGACGGGGAAGATCCTGATTTACCAGATTTTCAAGAATTTTCCGGTATTCATCTGCAGCTTCAATCTTTGCGTCAAACTCACTTGTTTCCATGGGGTATCTGATTTTGTAAGCCTGCATGAGGCTGCTTATCTTTTCATTACGTCTTCGGTTCTGGCTGGTCAGATTATCCATAAGTTTCTGAATCGATTCCCTGATCCTCTTCTGGCCTTCCTCAATATTGGCAAGAGTAATATTCTTCACAGAAAAAGTTTCTTCCTTTACCCTGTTAATAACAGGAAAGGTTTTGTCCCTTATTTCAGCAGCAATGGTGTTGAATATTTCCTCAGCCTTTTTTACTTTCTCTTTTGAATCATTCAGCTGATTTCCAAGTTCCCCCATTCTGCCAAGGAGCTCTTCATATTTTACCCGCTTTCCCCTGAGCTGTTTTTCCAGGTTGTCCAGCTGTTCTTTAAGAGTACGGAGTATGTCTGCTGATTCTTCAAGTATTCTGATTTCATTATTATGTTCATCGATCTGTTTAACGACACCCTTCCAGTCTATCTCCCTGTAGTCCCCTATGGATCCCATGTCACGGGCAGCGTCTCTCAGTTCTGCAAGTTTATTTAACTGAAGATCTATTTCCTTAACCTTTTGCAGGTATTCATCTCCGGCCTTTTGAATTATCAGGAGCTCTCCTTCCAGAATTCTGATTTTTTCTTCATTTTTCCAGCCCAGGATATATCTGCTTTTATCATCTATCCGGTGACGGTCATCCTTTTCATGGCGGATGGCGCCGGTTTTTATCTGCCCTGCCATTGTAATCGCTTTCGGCTGGTGCCTGAATTCATCAAGAGTTTCGCAGCAGGCATAGTCAAATCTGCCTGTAATTTCATTTTCAAGCCACTGGTAAAATTTTGAATCAGGTTTTATCCGGAGTTTGGAGATTACCATGTCCGGTTCCGCCTGCAGCGGTTTTGATTCACGGTTCTCTTTTATCCTGTAATATACAATTCGTCCCCGAAGATTGGTCCGGTCAACATAATCACTAACCTCTTCATAGAACTCATCCCTCACAAGGAGGCTTAATCCGAAGTTATGAAGAAGCCTCTCTATTGCCCCCTCCCATAAAGGTTGATCCTCCCGTACTTCTATAAGTTCCCCTGCAAAGGGAATTTCATCTTCACCAATACCGAGGGAGTCACACAGTTTTTTTCTCATGGTAAGATTATGTGATGGGATATTGGTCGGCCGGTTTCTCAGAGAATCGAGCTCCTCCTCAATCTGTCTGTATTCCCCGTCAAGCCTTCTCATTTCAACGCTGGCATCTGTCTTTTCAGAATTTTTATTTTTCTGGTCTTCTTCGTATAAAATTATTTTCTTTTTAATGAGGGGTATATTCCCGTAAAAGTCATCCTCGCTACCCGGCAGGGATATGCCGATTTTCTCCGCAAGGCCTGAGTAAAAATTGTTTCTATCTTTTCTTCGTGTTTTTTCTTCAGCCAGTTCGTTAATCTCCCTTTCCAGTTCAGCAAGGCGCCTTCCACCATTGTCTTCTATGTCGCGCCGTATCTTCTCTCTCGCTCCTTCCAGGGATTCGGCATCCTTTGTATTGGCAGCTATCTTTTTTTCAGTTCTCCTTTTTTCATCTTCAAGCCTTTCTATCCTTGAATATAGGAGATCCTTTTCTATTTCCGCGATATAACTGTAAATGCTCTCCCTGGCCAGACGAAGCTCTTCAGTTTCATTTTCGGTATCATCATATCTGTCACACTCCTCTACAATGGGAGTGAGTTCCTCAATCTGCCTGCGGGCTTTTATTACAGCCTCATGGGCCCGGTTAAGATTGTCAAAGTTGCGGCAGAGAGTGTCTATGTCATCCTCTGCGTCGGTTGCTTCCAGCATATGGTTTCTGACAAATTCGGTGAGGTTACCTATCGATTTCATGGACACGGTCTGGTAAAGAAGTTCTATTGCCTGATTGCTCTGTATCGCCATCCTGCGCCTGAACTCAGCACTGTAATGACTGTATGCGTCATAAACCTCATTGAGGGGATCTGCTTTCAGTTTTTTCTTAAGGGTTAAAACATCAGTTCCGGGGAGATAAATATCTTTTTCTATAGTGAGGGGTGATGATGATATTACAAAAAATCGTTCCGGCTGGCTTTTCCCCTCTTTGAGCCACATTACCTGCACCAGAGTTACTGTCTCGTTAAAATTACTGTCACGAAAACGCCCGAGCAGAACTGTAAATGCATTATCCCGCTCTCTCAGGGATACAGCCTTTGCCTGGAGCGCTTCCGCATCTTTCTCCCTTTTGTAATGACCCAGGATATAATCGGGAAGGGAGCGTTCCTTACCCTCAGCGCCTGCTGCTTTGTTGTAGGTTATTTTCCCTGCAGGCACAAGAAGAGTGGTGATGGCGTCAATAAGTGTCGATTTACCTGAGCCTATATCCCCTGTAAGGAGTGAGTTGTAACCATCTGTTTTTATAGTCCAGATTTTTTTATCGAATGTGCCCCAGTTCAGCAGTTCAAATTTTTCCAGCCTGAAACCGGGCATTTTAGCTGTTTCTTTTTCAGTCCAGTTGTTCATTGCTGTATTCCATGTAGGTTTTGAGTTTTTCCTCAAGAGATGATATCCAGTCAGCATCTACAAAGGCCCTGAGAATCCTTTTAACTTCATATGTTTCATTCTGCGAGTCCATTGCCCTTACAAAACCGATCTCAGCAGTTTTTTTAAGGGCGGATTCAATCCTGTCCGCCATCTTTGCCTCATTCCCTGTATCGGGCATATAAAGCCTGGTCATATCTATTATCTGATCTTTTGTGAGTATAACCCGTGATGTTTCTCCGCCGGCATCAGCCTCTATAAGCTTCTTCCTGAGCAGAATGCAGAGGAGGCTTACTGTGTAGCTCAGTTGTCTTCTCGGTACAAGCCTGGGTATTTCATTTTCTCCATCTGCAGCGTCCTTTTGCCTGAAGTAGGCATAACCTTCAGTCTCGTCAACAACACATTCCAGTCCAAGCACTGCGGCCTGTTCTGCCACCCTGGCCCGGAGTGACGGGAGTGACTGCCAGAGAAGCGGGTCTTTGTCGCGGTATATGATTCCCTTTAAAAGATTTATCATAAGCGCTGAAAGCATATTGTTTTTCTGTTCTTCCATCGTATTCCCTTATTTTGTGAATATCACTTTAGGGAGTGATATTATTTTCAGCACATCCCTGTCCAGGTATTTAATTTTTTCTGCGGCACTATCATCAATAATAAAGTTGTCCTCTCTGCTTGCAATTGCCATATATGCAATTATTTCTGAGAGCCCTTTTTTAAAGGGCTCTATCTCTCCAATCTCTTTTAATGAAACCTGGGATTTATCAGCAAGTATTATCCTTATGTTTTCCCTGAGGCGGGCCTCGTCAACATAGTGCTGGGAATAGAGTGCTTCAGGGGCATTATCTGCTACACCTTCTGTAAGTTTTTCATTAAAAAGAGGGGGTTTCCCCGGCGGAGTGAAGAGTATTCTTTCCATGGGGAGAACAATTTCGGGCGCAAGGGAATCTATTGCAAAAAAGTCATTCCCCTTTGGAGGATTGTTTCTGATCTCAAGCGCTTTCTCTTCAACTGATTTTATAAGGTCCATTATTCTTTTGTTGTCAAGCCACAGCTTTTCGTCAAGGAATGTGCGCAGCTGCTCATTCAGGTTTCCTAATGTTTTCTTGGCCCTGTCGCCAGCGTCAAGGAGATTGTATTTCATTGACTGAATCGTTTGTGACCCGCCGGTCTCCTTTACGCAGTCGAGCTTGAGTATCTTCCCGGCGTTCTGATCCAGTTCATCCTGACGGTTCCGTGACATTAAAAATACCCAGAAGGCCGCAAAGCTCTTCCCCTGTTCAGATTGTTCAATCGTGTCCTGATCGTTAAAAATTTCATCAAGTATTTCAGATTTCCCCAGTGTGCTGGTGGCAATTTTTTCCCTTGTCCGGCGGTCAAGCACCCGGAAGTTTTCTTCAACTTCACGGAAGTCGGACATTAGATTGCGGATCTCCTCTTCAATACGCCAGAGGTTTTCCCTTATCTGCCTTGAGTCAAATGAAGTGATTTTCCCGCTTCTGATATCTTCAATTTCGCAGTCAAGTTCTTCCTTTCTTCTTTCAAGCTCGGCGATTCTTTTTTCAGGGTCACGCTCTGTAGAATTAACAAGCTCTCTCAGCATGCTGAATATAAGAAGGAGTCTTGATTCTGTGCCTACAAATTCCTTTTTTTCAAAGCTGCGGATCCATTCAATGGCTTTTTCTGCAGCAGGGGTAATGTCATATTCGGCTTCATCTCCTGTTCCGGGGTAGTATTTTCTTACCCAGCCGCGGGAGCTTTCAGACCAGTCATCCAGATATTCAGATGACTTTCTCGGGAATAAATCTTCTCCATAGATGGAACGGATATGGATGAGAAAATCATCCAGTTTCTCTTCAATAAGAGATTCCTTTATTGAGCGCATACTCCCCTGGATAAAGGTTCTTTCAAGAAAGCTGATTACAAGCGGCGCCGAATCAGCTGAAAGGAGCCGCCAGGCAGGATGATTTTTTCTCAGAGTTTCAAGGTATTCATAATTCATAGGTGATATTTTACAGGCTTATAGTAGTTGGCAAGATTTTTTTATGATTGATATGGAGAAAATCGGAATCCCATATTCTTTATTACCTGTATCTGCTATAATTTTACAGGTTACAATCTGACAAACCGGGCTTAACTTAAAATCATAAGAATCAATACGCTGAAAGGGGGTTGAGCTTGACTGGCCTCCATCCAATTCTTGTTGACAAGCACCGGTAATATTATTAAATTATTTTTTCATGGAGTATAGCTGGAAGAAAAATGGAGAATTACAAGATGCAGTATTTTTATAAAATAATAATAGAACCACAGGAAGAGGGCGGTTATACTGCTTTTGTCCCTAAACTGCCCGGATGTGTATCTGAAGGAGAAACCTACGATGAAACTCTTGCTAACATTAAAGAGGCTGTTGAGTTATACCTTGAAACACGGAAAGAATTGCATAACACAATAATAATTGATGATATTCATATTACGGAAGTCTGTGTATCTATATGAGCCCTCATCTCCCTTCGCTTAAGCCTAAAGAGGTTGTCCGGATACTGTTAAATATCGGTTTTGTCTTTCACCGTCAAAAAGGGAGCCATGGGATCTATATAAAGGATAGTCTTATGGTTGTTGTGCCTCAACACAACCGGGACATGAAGAAAGGAACCCTTAACAATATAATCAAAGGAACAAATCTTACAGTAGAGGAGTTCCTTTCCTTCCGATAGATCTTATTGTAAATTAAACAATTATCCCTAAGTGTGTAATTTAGCCTTAATTTCTCACCATAAGGCCTGACCAGAAGGATAAAGTCATGAGCGAGGTTGAGTGGATTGAGGGAATTTAAGCTTTGTATTAACGACATAAGGGCGGCTATTGATAAAATAAGCGAATATGTTGAGGGGAAGAGCCTTTTAATCCAGAAGTGAGGGTCAGAGCATTTTATTTTTTTATTAGTATTTTTGGGGGAAAAAGTTGATAAAATGTCTACAATTATTACATTTTAAACCTACAGTAGGGGAGTCCTTAATATGGAAAGTACAACTATTTCAGCAAGAATAAATACAAAAACGCTTAAAGAGCTGGAAAAGCTGTCAAAGGCAACAAAGCGGTCAAAGAAGCCAATAATGGTAATTTTGCAGGTGATGAAGAAATTTCCCAATATCATAAAAAATGGAAATTAAATGGAAGTTAAGTGGTTAAGGCTTGCTTTAAAAGATCCTGATGAAATATACGAATACATTGCCGAAGACAACATTACCGCTGCATCAGAAACAGTAAACATTATCTGGAAGGAATCGGAAATTTTAAAGCAGCATCCGGAAAGCGGAAGAGAGGGACGTGTTCCAGGTACCAGAGAATTATATATAAAAAACACTTATTACATTATTCCTTATCGGGTTAAAAATAATAATGTTGAAGTATTAAGAGTAATGCACACTTCAAGAAACTGGCCCTCATCTTTTTGAAGAATAGTATTGTAGTCCGGATAATCAAAAACCCCTCCCTGTAATAAGGGAGAGGCTGCAGACTTGTTATTTCCAGATAATCTTCGCTTCCCTTTTTGGAGCCCTTGCGTATCTGAATTTCGGATACCCGATGAGCATGGTTCCATAAACATTATGGTTTTCAGGAAGCCCCAGCTTCTCCCTCATCGGTTTCCATGATGAGGCGCACCATGCGAGAAATCCACCCCAGCAGCATCCAAGCCCGAGGGAAGGTGCGGCAATTTCAAGGTGGGACATGGCAATTGTACATGATTGTGAGGTGGCGGGGTGAAGCTTCAGGCCGTGTGAAATTATAACAGTGGGGCAGTTGTGTGTAATAACATCAATGTTGAATGCCCATGCTTTAATCATCATGTCAAAGTGCATCATCTTCGCTATATCAGGGGATGATGTCTCCATATCCTTCATCCAGGTAATCACCTCAGCAGCGAGTTCCTTAACCTTGGCCCTCCCCTGGATAACCATCCACTCCGCAGTTCTGGAATTGTGGCCTGTTGGAGCATATGCGGCGATTGAAATAAGCTTTTCAACTTTCTCTTTTTCAACCGGGTCATCTTTGAATTTTCGTATAGATCTTCTTGCTTTAAGATAGTTCCCTATTACCTCCTCCCCGGGGTTCCAGTTTTTTGCAGTTTTTTCACAATCATCAGGACCCATTGTTTTAAGGCTGAAAGCGGCTTTGGGGCATATAGCAACGCAGTGTCCGCAGTTGATGCAGAGATTCTCAGCATGCGGGGATGGTTCAGGAATTCCGGTTTCTCTGTTAATTGCTATAATCTGCATGGGACAGTCGAGAGCACAGAGGCTGTCTTTGGCGCATTTTTCTTTGTCAATAGTAAATAGAGGCATAATCATCTCCTTCAATTTGAGTATTACCGGGGATATAAAGGGGATATTCTTTTTATGTCCATAATAAAAAGTTCTTGATATATGAAATTGCACAATAAAATGTAAGCACTGGTTAATTTTTAAGTGATGATTCCTTAGTTTTTAGTTGGAATGAAATGCTTGAATATCCCTGCCGACTTCAGAGTCGGGGTGTATAAAAAAGTATTGCTGCACTAAAAATTTCTTTTGGAATATACACTGAATTTTTTTAATCTAAACTCATGATTTAAAATAATAATAGTGTCTGATACTCAGAAGGAGCAAAAATGTTCAACAGAGAAATTGAATCTATGGCGGGAAATAAAATGAAGGAGCTGCAGCTTGAAAGGCTGAAATGGTCTATCAGGCATGCATATGACAATGTCCCCTTCTATAAGAAAAAGTATGATGAATCCGGGTTCCATCCGGACCAGTTTAAGTCACTTGATGATATGAGACGAATCCCATTTTTCACCAAGCAGGATATGAGGGATAACTACCCTTACGGATTATTTGCCGTTCCTTTAAGCAAGGTTGTAAGGGTTCACTCCTCTTCAGGAACAACAGGGAATGCCACTGTTGTGGGTTACACAAAAAATGATATTGAGGTATTTTCCGAGGTGGTTGCCAGGAGCCTTGCTTCATACGGTGTAACTGATGAGGATATTCTTCAGAACGCCTATGGCTATGGCCTTTTTACCGGGGGCCTTGGCCTGCATTACGGAGCAGAAAAGCTTGGCGCCTTAACAGTTCCAATCTCGGGTGGGAATACCCCCAGGCAGATAATGCTCATAAAGGATTTCGGTTCCACAGTACTTTGTTCTACACCATCATACGCACTTAATATAGCTGATTTTATTGAAGTGAATATGCCCGATTTTGATATCTCTTCAACAAAGCTCCGCCTTGGCGTGTTCGGAGCAGAGCCCTGGACAGAGGCGATGAGGAGCGAAATCGAACGAAGGCTGAAGATCGATGCCTATGATATTTACGGGCTTAGTGAAATAATAGGCCCGGGTGTGTCCTCTGAGTGTTCTGAAAAATCGGGGCTTCATGTTTTTGAAGATCATTTTTATGTGGAGATAATTGATCCTGAAACAGGTGAAATACTCCCTGAAGGTTCAAAGGGGGAGATCGTTTATACCTCCCTTACAAAGGAGGCATTCCCCGGAATAAGGTACAGGTCCCGGGATATTACCAGGCTTTATCATGACAGCTGTAAATGCGGAAGAACCCTGGTTAAGATGGAGAGGGTAACAGGAAGGTCTGATGATATGCTTATAATCAGGGGGGTTAATGTTTTCCCCAGCCAGATCGAGTCTGTACTAATGGAGATCGAAGGGACAGAGCCTCATTACCAGATCATTGTAGATAAAAAGGGTTCAATGGATGATATTGAAGTGATGGTTGAAGTGAATGAAAAGCTTTTTTCAGATGAGATAAAAGTCCTTAATAATCTTTCAAAGAGTATTACAGATAAATTCAGAAGTTCCCTTGGAATTTCAGCAAAGATTACTCTTGTAGAGCCCCAGTCGATCCCCAGAAGCGAAGGGAAGGCTGTACGGGTTGTTGATAAAAGAAAATAAATAATCGGGAGGAGTGAAATGAATGTAACACAGCTTTCCGCATTTGTCTCAAACAAACCGGGTCATCTTCAGAAGGTATTAAAAGTCCTTGCTGACAGGGGTATAAACATTATCACCCTTACAATTGCCGAAACTTCAGATTTCGGTATTTTGAGAATGATAGTTAATGATCCTGATAAGGGTTATGAAGCACTTAAAGAGCAGAGTATTACATGTTCAACAACGGATGTTCTTGCTCTTGAAATAGATGATACACCCGGATCGCTTTTTAAAGCACTGGATGCTTTTGCTGCAATGGATTTAAATATTGAATATATGTATGCTTTTACACAAAAGAGGAATGATAAGGCAGTGATGATATTCAGATTTGAGGATATTGAAAAAGCCAAAGAGGCTCTGGAGGGTAAAGGGTACAATATTGTCAGAAAGATCGATATAATTGGAGAAAAGAGATGAGTAAAAAAGTAATGCTTGGCAATGAGGCAATCGCCCGCGGCGCATGGGAAGCGGGATGCCACGTTGCAGCCGGTTACCCTGGTACGCCGAGTACGGAAATTCTTGAATATATGGCTGCAGACTACAGGGAGGTGAAGTCCCAGTGGTCCCCCAATGAAAAGGTTGCACTTGAGGTTGCAGCAGGAGCTTCTATTGCCGGTGCAAGGGCACTTGCAACAATGAAACATGTGGGGCTCAATGTGGCCGCAGATCCTCTATTCACATTCTCATATACAGGTGTAAATGGCGGCTTTGTTATAATAAATGCCGATGATCCGGGCGCATGGAGCTCACAGAACGAGCAGGATAACAGGCATATGGCCCGTGCTGCAAAAGTCCCCATGCTCGATCCCTCAAGCCCTGCTGAGGCGGGCGAGTTTACCAGGATCGCCTTTGATATTTCCGAGCAGTTTGACAGGCCTGTTATTGTGCGGATTACAACAAGAATTGCACATTCTCAGGGGCCTGTGGAGATGGGGGAAAGGAAAGAGGTTGCGGTTAAGGAGTTTGTCCGTGATCCTAAAAAGTATGTAATGATCCCTGCCCACGCCAGACCAAGGCATAAATTTATTGAGGAGCAGCATCTGAAGCTGAAAGAATATTCCGAAACTTCAGGGCTTAATAAAATAGAGTGGGGGAGTAAAAAAAGGGGTATAATCACAAACGGTGTTGCATACCAGTATGTTAAGGAGACCTGCCCGGAAGATTCAGTACTTAAAATCGGCATGGTATGGCCCCTCCCTGACGCGCTCATAAGAGAATTCGCGTCACAGGTTGAGGAGCTTTATATTGTTGAGGAGCTCGATCCATTTATTGAAGATTACGTTAAAGCCATGGGTATTAAGGCAACCGGGAAGGAGATAGTTCCACTCTGCGGTGAGCTAACACCTGAAATTGTGGATTCTGTTCTTAACGGGAAAGAACCGGTAAAAGCGCTCCCCGATTACCAGGGGGATATACCTAATCGTCCTCCGGGGCTCTGTAAAGGGTGTCCCCACAGCTTTGTTTTTAATGTTCTTAAAAAACTCGATCTTGTTGTTAATGGTGATATCGGATGCTATACTCTCGGGGTTCTTCCTCCATATTCAGCAATGCATTCACAGGGGTGCATGGGTGCAAGTATCGGGATGCACCTGGGATTTGAAAAAGCCCATGGTGATAAAATGGCTGCAAATTCAGTTGCTGTAATCGGGGATTCAACATTTGTCCATTCAGGTGTAACCCCCCTTATTGATCTTGTTTATAATAAAGGGACAGGAACAGTTCTTATCCTTGATAACAGGGTTACTGCAATGACAGGGCAGCAGGAGAATCCGGCCACAGGGGTAACACTTATGGGTGAGCAGACACACGAACTCGATCTTGAGCTTCTATGCAGGGCGGTTGGTGTAAAGAGAGTGGTGGTGACCGATCCCAAGGATGTGGAAAATTTTGAGCGTATAGTAAAAGAGGAAGTGGCCGCAAGGGAACCTTCTGTTATAATATCGAAAAGAAAGTGCATACTTAAAAAGTGAGGCCATATCTGATGAAAAATGTAATATTTGCCGGTGTTGGTGGTCAGGGGGTAATCCTGGCCAGTAAGGTTTTAATGGAAGCTGCGATTCATAAAGGTTTTGATGTTAAGGAATCGGAAGTTCACGGGATGGCCCAGAGGGGCGGAAGTGTGGATTGTAATATCCGTTTCGGTGAAAAGGTTTACTCCCCCCTTATCCCAAAGGGGGTTGCGGACTTTGTTGTCTCACTTGAGCTCCTTGAAGCAATGAGAAAGCTGGATTACCTTGCTAAAGACGCGGTACTTATAGTGAACAGGGAGCAGATAGATCCTGCACCTGTTGTTATGGGTGCTATGAAGTATCCTGATGACATCGAAGCATGGCTTAAGAGCAATTTTAAAAATACAGTTGTTGTGGATACTGCTGAAGCATTAAAAGAGGCAGGAACAAAAAAAGCCCTGAATATTGTTCTGCTCGGCACCCTTTCAAAGTACCTCGATTTTGAAATCCCCATCTGGGAGGATGCTATCAGGTCTCTTGTTAAGGAGAAGTTTATTGAGCAGAATATAAAGGCATTTCATCTTGGAAGAGACCTTATTTAGTTTTTTCAGTAGAAATTTTTTTCTGGGTTTATCCAAAAAGTCGATTTTATTGCATTTGTCATTCCGGTTTTGCAGCTTCAATTTGTGCAAATACCGGAATCTCTTGATTGAATCAGCTGTATGAGATACCGGCATTCTGCTTCGCTACAGCCGGTATGACAAAAAAACTTTTTAGATAGCTTCTTGTTAAATTAAAGGGAATATAAATGGAAAGATCAGTAGAATCATCAAAAGAGAAAGAGTATAATAAAATTAAAGTCCGCCTCTCGATAGCGGACATTTTTATTGATATAACACTACTTGGTATTCTTGCATTCTCAGGCATATCAGTCCTGATGGCAGGTGCTGCATCTGTTACAGGGAATGAGTACATTAACTTTATAGTTTTTATTTTTCTGGCAGGAGCAATTTTTTCTGTTGCCGGTTTCCCCCTCTCTTTTTACGGGTCATATATACTTGAGCACAGGTTCGGCCTATCCAATCAGACATTGGCAAAATGGTTTTTTGAAAGAATCAAGTCATCTCTGGTGGGGGCTGTTATTGGGATACCTGTGGGGATTACATTCTATTTTCTCCTTAAATCTGCAGGTCAGTTCTGGTGGCTCTACTTCAGCATCTTTATTTTTTTTATATCTGTTTTTCTTGCGCGTATTGCCCCTGTAGTTATCTTTCCTCTTTTTTATAAGTTTAAGGAGCTTGATAATGCTGAATTAAAGATGAGGCTTAAAAAGATACTCAAAGATGTGAATGTGGATATAAAGGGGATTTTCAGTTTTAATATGAGCAAGGATACAAAAAAAGCCAATGCCGGGTTTACAGGTATAGGGAAAACCAAAAGGATTATTTTAAGCGATACCCTCCTTGAAAAGTTTAATGAAAATGAAATAGCAGTTGTTTTTGCACATGAGGCAGGACACTATAAATACCGGCATATAGTAAAAAATATTTTTTTAAGCACAGTAATTATTTTTGTTACATTTTATATTTGCGGGACTTTGTACAGTTTAACAATAGATGCCATGGGCTTTGAAAAGATTTATGATCTGGCTGCACTCCCTGTTCTTCTTTTTTACCTCACAATCTTCAGCCTTATGATGATGCCGCTGACAAATTATATTTCAAGAAAGTATGAATTTGAGGCTGACAAATATGCCCTTGAAGTGACAGGGGACAGGGATGGATTTATTTCTACAATGGAAAAACTGGCAGCCATTAATCTGGCAGACAGGGAACCGCATCCTATTATTGAATTTATTTTTTACAGCCATCCTTCAATCAGCAGAAGAATCAATGCCGCAAAAATATAAGTTGTGAGGTGAAAAATGATTTTAAAGACCCTTGAAGATTTAAAACAGAAAGCATTGTTAAAACCCCCTGCGCGGATTGTTGTTGCTGCAGCTGCGGATCAGCATGTTATTGAGGCTTTAAAAAACGCCATGGATGCGGGTATTGTTTCACCGATGCTGGTGGGGGATAAGGTGCAGATTGAATCAATCTGCAGATCTGTCGGCCTTGATTTAACCGGGATTACAATTACAGATGAGCCTGATCATGTTAAGGCAACAGCTCTTGCTGTCCAATATATTAGAGATGGGGAATCTGACATCCTAATGAAGGGGAAAGCCTCAACTGCGGTGGTGCTTAAGGCTGTGCTTGATAAAGTTAACGGGATCAGCAAAACCGGTCTTTTGAGCCATATCGCTTTTTTCGAATCCCCACATTACCATAAGCTCCTCTGCTTAACAGATTCTGCAATTAATATCCTCCCCGGATTAAATGATAAGGCAGGGATAATCCGTAATGTTGTTAATGCCTATTCAAAGCTGGGATGCAGCAATCCGAAGATTACCGCTCTTGCTGCTGTTGAAAATGTTAATGAAAAGATGGAGGCTACAGTCCATGCCTCTCTCCTTACAACTATGAATAAGCGGGGACAGATCGCAGGATGCATAATTGACGGCCCCCTGGCATTTGATAATGCAGTTTCAAAAGAGGCATGTGAGCAGAAGGGGATTGTTTCTGAAGTGGGGGGGGATAGTGATATTATTCTTTGTCCCAATATTGAAACAGGGAATGCCGTTTATAAAACAATGATCTATCTTGGAGGGGCAACCTGTGCAGGGGTAGTGCTGGGCGCAAATGTACCTGTAGTACTTACTTCAAGGTCAGATTCAGAAAGGAGCAAATTTATGTCAATTGCCCTTGCTGTAGCATTGGGGCGAGAGGGGTAAGCTTTATTCGGTCGGGGGTCAGAGCCCCAGGCCTTTCCCGGGAAGGGTCAGAGCAATGTTGATTGATGATTATACTTGACATTGAGGTATAATCAGAATAAATTATAGACAGTAATGTTCAATATAAGCTGGTCACTCGTCTGGTAAGTAAATATTGTATTTTTTTAGTAAAGCTGATGCATTTGTATGGTTAAATTCACCTGGATAAAGGGGTAAATAAGATGCTTAAAACATATAAAGCACAGATTATTGATAATTCTATAGAATGGATTGATGACAAACCGGAAGAAATAAAAAAAAACCGCACCTTAATTGCATATGTGACAATTTTAAAGCAGGAAGATAAAAAAACATCTTCCTCTACACTGGTAGATTTTTTCAGAAATTCTCCACTGTGTAATTCAGATATTGAATTTGACAGAGTCACTGATTACGGCCGTGAGGTTAATCTGTGAAATATTTACTTGATACCTGTGTAATTTCTGAGCTTATAAAGACGGAACCGGAGATATCTGTTATAAATTGGCTAAACTCTATCAACGAAGAAGATGTTTATTTAAGTGTATTAACAATTGGCGAAATTCAAAAAGGGATCGAAAAATTACCTGCTTCAAAGAGAAAGGAAAAACTGCAGATTTGGCTCGATTCTGATCTTCAACAAAGATTTAATGGAAGAATAATTGATATTAATAACGAAATAGCTCTTTGCTGGGGGAAGATTCAGGGTGCAGCAGAGTAGGCTGGTAAAAAAATGTCTGTGATCGACAGCCTTATTGCTTCTACAGGTATAGTCTTTAATTGCGCTGTTGTCACGAGAAATATTAAGGATGTCGAGATATCCGGTTGTGATTTTATAAATCCATGGGAATAAAATAAAAAAGCCCCTGAACAGGGGCTTCTGCGAATTATAAATGCATCAGTAAAAAATTAGACTCTATTATAGTGAAAATTTATCTCCCAAGTTCGTTGATAAGCTTGCCAAGAGCCTGGTCGTGTGTAGTTACTGTTTTCTGGTTCGCCTCATAGCTTCTCTGAACCTCAATCATATCCACCATCTCGCGGATGATGTTTACATTTGATTTTTCAAGGAATCCCTGGATCACCTTCACATTATCGGGGGGGAGGGGAGGCCCGGAGTATTTGGTCTCCCTGTACATTGAGTCCCCTACTTTTTTAATCTCCCTGGGGTATTCAAAATCAACTATTTTAAGCTTATCCAGAACAACCGCATCCTCCCAGGTATTGCTGTTTATGCTTACCATGTTTCTCGGGTCTCTGGGAATTTCGCTGTTAATAAGGACTTCACCCCTTTCATTAACAATGAAATTGTGTTTCTGAACAACTATAATGCCGTTTTCTCCAAGTACAGGATTGCCGTTGTGTGTAACAAGCACTCCGTCCTGATTTATAGTAAATGATCCGTCCCTTGTATAGTTTTCACCCCTTTCTGTCTGCACAGTAAAAAAGCCTCTTCCTTCAAGGGCCAGATCAAAATTATTCTCTGTTCTCTGCAAAGAACCCTGCTCAAAGTTTGTAAATACCTCATTAACTTCCACGCCTGTTCCAAGTTTCCCCACATATGGCATGGTGTCATAGGAACCTGCAGGTGTTATGCCGAGTCCGCTTTCATTGATGCGGCGTATAAGCATGTCGGGGAAGGCCTTGAAAATTGCAGAATCTTTCTTGTAAGCGGTTTTGTCCACATTAGCCAGGTTATTGGCAACCGTATCCATTCTTGCCTCCTGGGCAATCATTCCGCTGGCGCCTGTATAAAGTCCTCTAATCATCAGAAAGTTCCTCCTTCTACCCTCCTTATATCGGCATTAATTGAAGATAACTTTTCTGATAATTTTTCATAACCCCTGTCAGAATGATAAATTCTTCGAATTTCTGTTTCACCTTTTGCCGCAAGCGCTGCAGTAACAAGAGATGCCCCTGCTCTCAGGTCGGACATCATTACAGGTGCTGCTGATAGTTTTTTAACACCTTTTATTATGGCAACATTACCTTCTATTGTAATATCAGCACCCATACGCCTTAATTCCGCAGCGTGAGTATACCTGTTTTCGAAAATTGTCTCAATTATTACACTTATACCGGGTATAGTGGCTGCCAGGGACATGAGCGGTGCCTGAAGGTCTGTGGGGAAACCGGGATAGGGGAGTGTTTTTACCATAAAACCGGTCAGTTTTGATGAGGGGGCAATACTTAAACTGCTCTTCCCTGTCTCAATTTTAAAACCCATATCTGTAAGCACTGTAATAAGGGATTGAATGTGTTCAGGGATGCAGTCGGTAATTTTAACCTCCCCCCGGGAAATAGCTCCGCAGAGGAGAAATGTGCCTGCCTCAATCCTGTCCGGCATAATTGAATATGTGGTGGGTTTTAGTTTTTTTACCCCTTCAATAATTATCCGCTCTGTACCGAGCCCTGTAATTTTTGCACCCATCTTATTGAGAAATTCACCAAGATCTACAATGTCAGGCTCCATGGCGCAGTTTTCAAGAACAGTCTTCCCAGGAGTAAGGACAGATCCCATTATAAGATTAGCTGTGGCTCCAACAGATACCTGACGCATGGTAAATGTGGCTGGAGTCAGTTTTTTCGCCCTGGCTTTAATATATCCATGTTCGATATCAATTTTTGCGCCCATGGCTTCAAAACCTGCCAGATGAATATCCACAGGCCTCTCCCCGATAGCACATCCTCCCGGGAGGGAAACATCAGCTTCACCAAGCCTGGCAAGGAGGGGCCCCATAACATAAACAGAGGCCCGCATGGTCTTTACCAGCTCATAGGGCATTTCGCCGTTTTTGATGGAGCTTACTTTTATTTTAAGAATATTTTTACTGATGTCAAATTCAGTCTCCGCTCCCAGGTACTCAATAACTTTTATTATTGTTCTTATATCTTTAAGGTCAGGCACATTGGTAAGTACTGTTTCACCATCAGCAAGGAGGCTTGCTACAATGATGGGGAGTGCGGCATTTTTTGCACCGGAGATTTTTACTTCACCTTTAAGTTTTCTGCCGCCTTTAATTTTATAATAATCCAATTTTTTGCTCCTTTAATTGTGTTTTACTGTTTAGTCCCCATCTTCCAAAAGGTTTTTAACCCACAGATGGAATTTATAAAAGCTGATTTATGTCCCGATTACTGTGGGGTCAATGATAATTATAAGTCAAATTGTATAAAAGCTACATTCCAATAAAGAGATTTTATTTGTAAAGCATAAGCTGATTAATTAAATCAAATATTTTAAGAAACTTTAATATAGTAAAATATTCCTGTTTGCAATACCGGGGCTGTCCCAAAAGTATTTTTCTTGTCATACCGGCTGTAGCGAAGCGTAATGCCGGTATCTCATACAACTGATTCTATCAGGAGATTCCGGTATTTGGCCGGCTTTATTAGAACATCCTGTTCTATGCCGGCAGGCAAACCTCATGTTTGCTCCAAAAACTGAAGCTGCACGCCCTGAACGCAGTGAGGAAGCACTCTTGGGGTGAAACCGGAATGACAAATGCTTTTAAATCCTACTTTTAAGACAATCCTGGTATTGCAGCATTTTTTTTAACAAAAGTTCATGAATCAAAACTGAAATATTTTATAAAATATTCAGGGCCTGTCTTCAGAAATTTAATCTTTATTAAGGAGTCCCCTCTGGCGTGATATCTCTTCAACTTCTCTGTTAAATTCAGGGAAACGTGAGCGAAGATTGTCAAAATCAGTTTTTGACAGTTTGTAAACCTCGCAGTGTGTGAGTGTATGTATTGTGGCGCTTCGTTTCTCCCCAATAAGGAGTGCTGTTTCCCCGAATGTTGACCCGGGGTAGAGTTTGGCTACCTGCCGGTTATTAACAAGTACTTCAACCTCTCCGCTGCTAAGGAAAAACATGCAGTCTCCGTAATCATCCTGCCTTATTATATAATCATCCGGGATATAAATTGACGGTTTTAGAAGATAGATGGCTTCACGGACGAAAATGTCTTCCGCGTTTTTGAAGAGATCAACTTTTTTCAGCATATCCCGGTTAAGGTATAGCATAATTTCCAGAGTAAGGCTATCAGGCAGATCTGAAATAGGGTTTGCGTCAGATATGTTTTTCTTTTTGTCCCATATATAGTGGTAATAGCCGAGAATTTTTTCCTGCAGTTCCCCGGGGATTTTTTTATTGTTAAGGTAAATTCTTACTGATTCAATTTTTTTTATAAATTCTGAACGGGCAACATCTAAATTGGCAATAAGCCCGGACACATTACCTATGATGTAGCCGTACATACCCACACCGAATATCTGGACAATTATTGTAAATATTATCTGTAAATTACTGTCGTGGTCAGGAAGATAGTCCCCGTAACCTATTGTTGCCACTGTTGTTACGCTCCAGTAAAGCGCCCTTATGTACTGGTCAATGGGGATGCGTGCAGATTCAGAGGCGCCGATTAAAATCCATCCCAGTGAGATATAGTGTACTGCCTGGGTAAACCAGAAAGCAAAAATCATAAGTCTCATTATGCCGGGATTTACCCGCAAATACTGCTGAAGCTCCTTTGTTATTTTTTTGATTTTAAGAAGTTTGATAATTGTAATAAACATAAGTGCAAAGTAATAGAGCTGCTTCCCTTCATGTTCCTCCGGAATCCCCAGGGCCATAAGCAGTATAAAATCAAGAGGGAGTGCAATAAACAGATCAGGTGTAAACCATTGTTTTAAGTAGTGTCCGGCTATAATCTTTCTGTCATTTGACTCCGCATGTTCCACCCTGACTGTTGAATTAAAATTAATAACTATATCAATTGCCAGGATCAATAATATTCCCCAGTAAAGGGGACCATGAGAATAAATATGAAATGTGTACCGGTAGGAAAATATAATTGAGAATATCAATACCGCAAAAATAACAATGATGTTCCATATTGTCTTTAAGCTGCTGTTGCTTTTAATTAAAGGAATTTTTTTCATAATAACCTGACCTGAATCCTTATTCTTATATATTCGGTAATAATTATCAATATTAAGAGTAAAAACCGGTTAAATGGCTGTCGTTGGTAATGTATTTTTATTCGGGAATATATGGCCTTTCTAAATCAGGTTTAATATATGTCTGATATATGAAACAGCTGAATGCTCTGAAATATCAGAAAATCACAATTCTTCTGAAGAAAGTATGAATGTTGCAGGGGCTTATAATTTTAAAAGGTATATTTTACTGACTTATTGAGGTATATAGAGGGTCTGTCCAGGTCTGATAATGTAAGGTTTACGAAGATCATTGAACTGAATAATAAGGGATGACTTTGTTCTGTGCGCTGCCGCGATACCGTTAACGGTATCGCCTGATTTGACAGTATAGGGCTTTGCATTTTTTATCTTTTTTTTGTAGAGAATATTGCTTTTATTTTCAAAATCTTTTGCAGCCTTTACCGGGAGTCTAAGATTGTAATTCTCTACTGTTGGAGGGGTCAGGTTCCTGTTTAATTCAGGGTTGAATTTTTTAATAACTGTAACGCATACATCAAGGTGTCTGGAGACTTCATTTATATCGACCGTGTATTTCAACTCTACAGGTACCGTTTTCTCTTTGGAGGGCCTGGTAATTTCACTGTCAAGGCCGAAGAGCTTCTGATTATTGTAGATAATGAGAAGGGCAAGATATCTTGGGACATACTCCTCAGTTTCCTTTGTAAGAACCCCGGCTTTTCTCAGCTCCCAGATATCTGCAGCCCCTGACCGCTCCATGGCTCTTCTTACCTGCCCCCCTCCGCCATTATAGGCTGCCAGAGCCAGATCCCAGGAACCGAAAGAATTATAGAGGTGGCGCAGATGCTCAAGGGCGGCTCTTGTGGATTTATCAATATCCCTTCTCTCCTCAACCCATTTATCCGATTTTAATCCAAAGTAAACCGATGTATTGCTTAAGAACTGCCACAGCCCTATTGCATTACTTCTTGAAACTGCCATGGGGTTAAACCCGCTCTCAAGGAGGGGAAGAAGAGCAATCTCTGAGGGGATATCAGGGTATTCTTTCATTATTTCATCAATAATGTCCATATAATCATAGGATCTTACAATTGACGCCTTTACATATTCTCTCCCTGTGGTGAGGTAAAGGTAAATAAATTTCCTTATCTCTTTTTTCCTTGTGATAGAAAGGTCTTTTGATGCCTGAAATATGTCTTTGCCGTCAAGGCCGGGGAGATACAAAATGTCTGTTTCCGGATTAAACTCTTTGACTCTATCGAATCCGTCTTCAGAAAATGCCTGGTCTGAAAAAAGATCGAAAAGTCCCCATGAAAAGAGCCATTTATTATATCCGAAAAATATTGCACTACTTATGAGCAATATTGCGGTAATTTTCTTAAATTTCAAATTTTTCCTCATATTAATTTTTATTATTTTATAACAGTAATTATTCTTAAAGATATCTTTTGTGTAATAAAGCTGTTCCCAATATTGGGGCTGTCCCAAAAGTCGGATTTTAATGAATTTGTCATTCCGGTTTTGCAACTTCAGTTTTTGGAGCAAACATGAGGTTTGCCTGCCGGCATAGAACAGGATGTTCTAATAAAGCCGGCCAAATACCGGAATCTCCTGATAGAATCAGGTGTATGAGATACCGGCATTTCGCTTCGCTACAGCCGGTATGACAAGAAAAATACTTTTTAGACAGCCCTAATATTTAAGCATTCTATTTCAGATAAAAGTTAAGAAATTAACACTGAATTTTTAGCCAAATTTAGCTATATGCCTGTAATGACAAGTATTTTTTTATCTGTCTGATCTAATTTGCTTGTAATATAGAGCATGGTTATGTCCTTTTAGCCATGAGAAATTGATTCATATTTGAAAAAAATTAAAAAAAGAGTTGTTATTAAGGCTTGAAAGAATATAAATTTAAATTTATATTCTGAAAATGTTATGCGGGTTAATCATGGAAAATGCGAATGTGGTATTCTTTACAGATAATGATAATGGGGAAAAACTTGCCGCAGTAATTGAATCCCTGGGACTTACTGTTAAAAAGTTTTCAGCCCTTGATGATAAAACCATTTTAAATAACTGCAGAGAAAATTATATCCTTATTTTCGATTATACCGGTATTGAAGCCCCTGATATTCTTTCATTTGCCGATTCGCTTGAAGGAGGGGGGAGCAGGGTCAAGTTTGTTATTATGGATCAGGCTAAAATGGAGAATAGTCATGTAAAATGCAGCAATCTTTGCCAGGTGGAATTTATTGCAAGGCCTGTGGATAATCGTGAGTTTCTTCTTCTTCTTGAAAAAACAATACTTGTGGAAAAATATAAAAGTATTATGGCGGCTATTTCAAGGGAAGCTGAGTCCCGGATGGAAATATTTGAGGCTGTTCTTGGTCCCAATCGTAAGGATTTATTTGATGAGAAAGCTGAAAAAGAGGCTTTTGTCAGGATGATCGATTTTGAAAAAAAACTAATGGAGGATCAGCTCCATCTCAATGATAGCATACGGCGCATAGCCCTTATGAGAAACAGGGACTACCTTGTTCTTAAGGAGAGGGTAGAGGCTGAAGAGATGCTTGATGATCTGCGTCGGAGCGAACTCCTTGATGCAAACAAGGTTATTGAGGCCCAGGAGTCATTAATCGATTATTCCACAAAAGAGCTTTATGACGCAAAAAAAATAATCGATGCCACTGAGAATGTGGCGGAATTAAGCAGAGTTGAGGCTCTTGAGCTTCATAACGAGCTTTCCCGCTTAAAAGAGGAGAATAGCGAACTTCTTGAAAAAATAAGTTTATTGATGAAAGAGAATATTGACCTTAAAAAAAGTCATTGAAGCCGATAATTTAATGACTTTTCCCATATCTTTGAGATAAGTAATAATATTACTAAGTACCATTTCCACCAGGGTTAGTCCCCTATTCCCCAGAGGGAGCACCTAAATAGAGCAATGGTGAATTTGTATCAATTAATATTGAAATAGTTTAAGGTATGATAAAAATAAATTAACAATGTTATCATAAATGGACTCGTGCCCCCTTTGGGGGACAGGGGGAAAAGGATTTGCAGGGAACTATTATTGAGATTATTATTCTGATATATGTATATTAGAATAAAATATAATAAATAAACAGAAGAGATGAAATAAATATGGAATGGGAAAAAATTTTAGCTGACTCGGTTCAAAATGGGGTAATAAAGGAACTTCATTTGAGAAAGCTGCCGGTATTAAAAACAGTGGATAACTGGCGAAAGGTTATTCTGGTGGGCTGGGTTGATCATCAGATGAAGCATACTCACTACAAGGGGGGGCTTGTTAAGCTCAATGACAAACTCTATTTTGTTCAGGAAAAAACAATTAAGGCTCTTCAGGAATTTATGGACTGGAGTTTTCCGCTTAAAATCAAGGTAATCCAGGATTAATCAGGGTTCCTGGTTTTCGAAAATATTTATTACCACATCAAATTTTTTAGAAAATTTAACAATATCGTCAATTGAGTCTTTTGCAATAATCGCATAGTTTTCCGATATTCTTTTAATAATAAGTCCGGAAATACTGCTATAGGATATTTCATCAAGGAGAGCACTGTGGCTTGAGTGAATCAGAATTGATCTCGATATTTCTATCCGTATAGTCTGGTTTGTCCATTCTTTTAAAAGAAATTCAAGGTTCTGAGGTATTCCGTTTTTTGCAAACCTGTTAAGAGTGGCAATGAACCTGTCAATGTGCATACCCCTCTTGTTGGCGTTTACAATGGAATTTTTAGTTATAGCTACTTCAGTAATAACATCATTTTTAATTATATCAGTATATGCAAGGAGATAGTATAAGGAAACAGGATCAATCTCTTTATCCGGAACCATTAGAGAAAAGTCCGGGTTTATGTAAACACACCTGCTGGCCTCAATATCCCTACTGTATTTTCTGTTGTTAAGTGCAGCTTGAAGCCATTTCCCCTCTTCTGTTAAAGCCAGCTCACCCTGCTCAATACCGGCTACACCGGTTATTATAAGAAAATCGATAAGGTCTTTAAATCTCTCATCATCATCTTCCTGTAGAGGGATCGAAATTTTATCAAATTTCTTAATATTATTAATGCTTTCAGACATTGTAAAGAGGAGTTTGAAATACCTGTAGTCTCCTTTCTTTACCCTCTGAAGAAGGGGGAGAATTGTTTTAATGTCGATTGCATCAGGTATTTTTATAGCAGAAGTGAAAATATCTATAGAGCGGTTCCCTGCAATGATTCTGTTAAAAAGGGCTTTTAAAAGCTGTACCGGATCATCAAGTTTGTCTGCTATCTTTTTCAGGCTTACCAGGCCTATATCTCTGTCTATTTTGAGACATTCAAGGATATTCATAAGCTGCAGGGAGAATAGGGCAATCTCCTCCTGATCCAGATCCTCTGAGTTGTAATTTTTCAGGGCGAGCATCCGGTCGGAAATCTTTTTTATATCTATTTTCCTGAATTTCCCCTGTTTTGTCAGGAACAGGCCATAGGATGATACAGAGTCATAGGCGTGAAGAAGATTAATTACAGTGTTAAAGCTGTTATTTATATCACTATTTCTGCCTATCGGGCTTTCACCGAAAAGAGATATAACATGAGGCATGACATTTTCAGAAACAGCAATATATGTGTTCATTACCTCTGATATGATAAAAAAAGAACGTAGAATATTTTTATCAATAAGATCGAGAATTTTCTTTTCCGTGTCAGGTGAGGGGGATATTTCAGCCAGTTCTTTTACAGAGATTATCCCCCCCTTTGCTGCAATCTCTTTCACAAGGTTCAGGCTTTTCTGGTCCTTTATTTTTGTAAGCAGATTTGCAGCAGGGGCCTCATTTATCATGGAATCCTGAGTTTTCTGAAGGTAATCCCTTATGTCGCTGCACTGGGCTATGGGGAAAATCCCTTTTATCTCCTCAATGCAGTAAACTTTATCCATTTTTTTATTCAGGAGCTGTCTATTCTTGGTTATATATACAAGAAGGTTCCCTGAAAGGATGTTGATAATGTTTTCTATCCTCTGGAGATCCATGCTGTTTCTTTTCTGTATTTCACCAAAGGAAATACCGTCATTATCAGTATAGATAAGCTTGAGAACGCTCAGTTCATCGGAAGAAAACTGAGACAGGATTCTGGTGAGACTGAATATGTTTAACAGGGCATTTTTCAATTTGCTCTCATTATAGCTTTTCATCGAGAGGATAGCGGTCATCTCTTTAAGTTGCCGGGGTGGAGTTTTTTTTAATATATCTTCTAATGTTTTCATATAAAAAAGTTGTGGACACTTATAATTAACTATTTTAAATGTATGTTGTTATTTGTGCAATAAATTTTGTATTTTTATTCTATTTTGTTGTGTATTTTACTCCACTTTGCCGATTTTAACGGCTCTTTAGTGTAATTCCAAGGAGAAATGAATGATTCAGTTTTTCAGACTTGATAAATCAAGAGATATTGATGCGGAATATTCTATTATAGGCGGTCCTGAAGTTTCCAGATTCTTCCTGAAAAGATCAATATATCTCTTCCTATTCTTCTATTCAACACTGTTTCTGGCTGTTGCTATCCCTTTTGTGAAAACACCATGCATGGCTGTTTATTTCATAGGGAGTCTTGCAACTTCATTTTATCTTATCCGTTATATAAATTATATTGTAAAATACAGAAAGTATAAAGGGGGGGGGATCCGTTTTAATACAGCATTTATTGAAGTTAAGGGTGCTGATAAAACTGTAAAGATTCCTGCTGATGAGATAACATACCTGGAGATAAATGTTGTCGGTAATCTTATTATTCGCGATAAATACACAGCCACATCCTTCCCGGTTGGACTCCTCTCTGAAGAGGGACGTGATGCCATACAGGGGATTCTGCAGGATATGGCCCCTAAAAGGACAGCTGTATTCAAAAAAGTATGGGAATTTGTTGATGCCATTGTTGTGGCCCTGGTACTTGCTGTTCATATTATTCAGTATGTTGTTCAGGCCTATTATATTCCAACAGGTTCTATGGAAGAGACCCTTAAAATAGGTGATCATCTCTTTGTTGAAAAGATTACATACGGCCCTGTTATACCAAAAATGCTCGGTATGGAAAAGAGCATTCATCTCAAATTTCTTTCTGTCAGAGAAATAAAGAGAGGGGATATTGTTATATTTACACCTCCAATCGAAAGTGAGAAGCATAAGGATTATATTAAAAGAACCATAGCCCTTCCGGGTGATGAATTCCACATACGTGACGGATTTGTCTATATTAACGGTGAAAAGATGGATGAACCCTATACGCTTGGCAAACCAACAGATTATGATCATTTCAATATTAACAAACATAATAATATTGAAGGTGTTGTGCCTGAAGGGAAAATTATTGTTCTGGGTGATAACAGGATCAATTCATCAGACGGCAGATATTTCGGGTATCTTGATATTGAAGATGTTAAAGGGAGAGCCTTTATTCTCTACTGGAATACACAGGAAATTTTAAGCGGAAACTTTTCCCATCTGGGATTAATAAGATAGTACAAATATTATGAGAAGGTTGTCAGGGCTATACAGTTCGATTTATTAAAACTTAATAACAGATATGAACAGATCAGCTTTTAATAGTAGAGTATACCTGACAGCCTTCCTTTTATTTGCTTTTTTTATCCTCATTGTAATTAAACTCTTTAACCTCCATTTTTCCGAAAAAATAATTATACCTGACAGTCTTCCTGCAGATACGGGGAGAGGATATATCCTTGATCGTAACGGTTATGTCCTGGCGCTCAGTATAGTCACCGAATCTATTTTTGCAAATCCGGAAGAGGTAAGCGATCCTCTCCTTGTGGCAAGGGCTCTTTCTCCGATTGTGGGGGTCCCTGCCGGTACCCTCCTTGAAAGGATCCAGCGAGGGAAAAGATTTGTCTGGATCCAGCGTAAAACTGATGATTCTGTTGCTGCTGCTGTAAGAGAGATGGGGATCAGGGGGATTCATTTCCGTAAAGAGTACAAAAGAGTTTATCCCTACAGAGATCTTGCCTCAAATTTACTTGGATTTGTGGGTATTGATAATACCGGACTTGAGGGTCTTGAACATCGATTTGATCAGCTTCTTTCCGGCAGAGATGAAGTGGTTAGAGACGAAAGTGCCAGGGAGATTTATCAGAAAAAAAATCTTCGTCTTACAATAGACAGGCTTATTCAGAATATCGCAGAAGAGGAACTGGGCTCAACAGTGAAAAGTATCCGGGCGGATCAGGGTGCAGCTGTTGTATTTGATATAGAGAGCGGAAGAGTGCTTGCTCTTGCCAAAGTTCCATCTTTCGATTTAAACAGGTACCAGAATTATAGTCAGCAGATAAGAAGACTTTATACAGTTGTCGATTCCTTTGAACCTGGTTCAACATTAAAGGTGATTGCCGCAGCATCGCTTCTTGAACATAACCCGGAGGTTTTTAAAAAAGAGTTTGTATGTGAAGGGAAGATAGATGTGGGGGGAGTTACTATCAACTGCCTTCATGAGCATGGCAGGGTTAACATGACAGATATAATCAGGTACTCCTGTAATTCCGGGATTATCCAGTCTGTCATGAATCTTGACAGAAAGAATTTTTACAGCACACTGATGAAGTTCGGTTTTGGCCGGCCTACGGGTGCCGGTATTCCTGGTGAAACTTCCGGTATATTAAGGCCGGTAAAGCAATGGTCGGGTCTTTCCAGGTATTCCATTTCTATAGGTCATGAAATATCTGTTACCTCCCTGCAGATGGCAGCGGCATTTGGTGCAATAGCAAACAGGGGAGTTTATGTGTCCCCTTCAATTGTTGAGGGGGTTGAAAAACCTGACGGAACAGTGGTGCAGCGTTATTACCCCGGGAGCAGGGGCAGGATAATGAGAGAGGAGGATGCTGCTCTGCTGATGGGAATGATGCGTCAGGCTGTTGCTGACGGCACAGGGCGCCGTGCTGAATCAGGATATTATGAGACACTTGGCAAAACAGGTACTTCCCAGAAATTCATGAAATCTCTCGGGGCATATTCTGATAAAAATATTTCATCTTTTATAGGGGTGGCTCCCTATAAAAATCCTAAAATCTGCGTTCTTGTAGTAATTGATGACCCGGGGGATAATCTTACAGGGGGTGCTGCAGCAGCTCCTGTATTTAAAAAGATTATCGAAAGGGTTCTTCCCTATATGGGTATTGGCGGAGATGATATTACTGGCATTGAAATAAAAAAAAGTCCTGCAGGTAAGCTTTTCAGCGGCAATACCATGCCCGATCTCAGGGGGATGAATTTTCTTGAAGTATCTGGTATACTTGCTGATTTAAACAGGAGTCTTGGGGTAAAACATTATATTAAGGGGTCCGGAACTGTTGCAGCTCAAAGGCCTTTACCAGGAACTGTACTTAAAGAAAATGACACAATAATAATTAATATGCGCTGATATGTTATGAAAAATTATTTTAATTCCTGAAAATATATTTTAGTGTAAAAATTGACAATTTAATATGGGGCTGTCTCAAAAGTCAGATTTTCGGGGATTTGTCATTCCGGTTTTGCAACTTCAATTATTGCAAATACCGGAATCTCCTGATTAAATCAGGCCTAAGAGATACCGGCATTACGCTACGCTACAGCCGGTATGACAAGGAAATTACTTTTTGAGCAGCCCCATAATAGAGCATTTATTAACAATAATAAGTTTTGGAATAAATAGGGATGAAAAATTATTTTAAAGAAAATATTATTTATCTTGAAGAGAGGGGGATTAAAAAAAGTCTTTTTGATAATATTAAAGAGGGGGGGCTTGAGGTTATTGAATCGAAAACAGGGGACCCGGTCCCTGCTGTTTTAACAGGTGAGGGGAAAAAGCTTTTTGTTCACAGCAGAATTGACCCGGTCCGCGAAGCTGAAAGGGCTGTGAGTGAAAGCAGTTTTGAGGATAAAGACCTGATAATTGTATTCGGTTTCGGTTTCGCTTATCACTGTGAGGTTCTCCTTGAAAAGTGCGGAAAAGATACCAGGGTAATAATAATTGAAAAAGAGATTCACATATTGTTCAAGGCCCTTGAGTGCAGGGATTTGACCCGGATTTTAAGTGACAAGAGAATCTCTATCCTTCTTGATCCCTCTGAAGAAAGTATTTCCGCAATATTAAAAGGGAAAACATCCCGCAGGGCAGCTTTTGTTATGCACAGGGGCTCCTATCAGGTTTATCCTGACTATTATTCAGATATGTCTTTAAATGTTAAATCCTTTATTTCCACAAAGGATGTTAATATTGCCACTCTTTCCAAATTCGAAAAAACCTGGGTTTCAAACATTGCCCGAAATATAAGGATTATTACGGAATCTTCAGGGGTGAATATCTTTTTTGACCGGTTTAAGGGGATACCCGCTATTGTTGCCTGCGCAGGCCCCTCTCTTACCCGGAGCCTCGATTTTATCAGGAAGAATCAGCAGAGCGCGGTCATAGTAGCAGTAGATACATCCTATAAAGTTCTTGTCGATAATGGTATTGAACCTCACTTCTGCATAGCTGTAGATCCTCAGCTTATAAATGCCAGGTATTTTGAAGGGATTAAAGAAACATCAGCAGTGCTGGTGGCAGATCCCGCAGTTCATCCTTCTCTTTTAAGATTTTTTAAAGGCCCCAAAGTAATGACAGGTGTAGCATTTGATATGATGAAATGGATTGAATCTTCTTCCGCACCGCGAGGCGAGCTAACCAATGGCGGATCTGTTTCGACAAATGCCTACGATTTTGCAAAACGGACAGGGGCTTCACCTGTAATAATGGTGGGGCAGGATCTTTCTTTTACCAGCGGACTGGCCCATGCAAGGGGCTCTTATCTTGACGAACAGATTTTTAACCGCGGCAGCAGATTTGACAATCCCCTCATGTTTAACAGGAGACAGCTCGCCTATCTACCAAAGCTTATGGTTCCGGGGAAAAACGGGGCTCCCGTGCACAGCACCAGCAAGATGATGATTTTTATAAACTGGTTTGAAAACCGTAATGATCCTGATTTGATTAATGCCAGTGCTGACGGTGTAATGATAAAAGGTATAAAAAATCTCAGGAGTGATGAAATCCCTTTTCCTGATGAAGATTATAAAATCAGAGAGCTTATTGATGAGCTTTTTGAAAAGGGTGGAGATCTTTCCGGGGGGAAGAGAGAGGCTGTAATAAAAAGGGCTGATGCAATGCTCCGGGAGATTGAAGAGCTGATTCCGGTTTTAGAGAAAGGGGTGAGGCTTTCATCTGATTTAAAAGAGATGATCATTACTGGTGCAGACAGGTCAGATCCGGGCAGGGTAAACTATATTCTCAAAAAGCTTTCCGAGGCAGATGCGTTTATTGAGAACAGAAAAAGCGCAGGGCCCATGATAAGTTTTTCCATACAGAGGGTAATACACACAATAACTGAAGGTTATGGAACAGGGGATAATGACGATGATAATGCCGGGGCCAGGTCCGAGTTTCTCTACAGGGGGCTGATGGAGGGGGCACTATTCAACAGAAAAATTCTGGGTAAGATGAAAACCCTTTTCTAAACCCCTTTAATTTGAGAAGAGACTGCTGATTGTGTTGACCAGTTCTTCGAATTTGTAAGGCTTGCTGATTACAGCAGAGAACCCGTATTCTTTATAATCGGACATGACATGGTTGTTCGAATAGCCGCTGGAAACAATAGCAGTAATCCCCGGATCAATATGGATCAGCTCTTTAATTGTTTCCTCTCCACCCGGTCCTCCAGGTATTGTCACATCGAGAATAACAATATCAAATGGAGCACCTTTGTCAAACTCCTGCGTAAAAATTGACACTGCTGATTCACTGTCCGGTACAGTAACAGCTTCACAGTTAAGGAGCTCTATCATCTTTACTGCCAATTTCCTTATCTCTTCATCATCATCCATGAAAAGAATTTTTTTGCCTCCCGTAAAAGCGGAAGTTGTAACTATAGTCTCAGGTTTTATATCCTTAATTGTTGCAGGGAGATATATGGAAAAAAGTGTACCTTCTCCGATTTCTGATTCAACGAATATGTATCCATTATGCTTTGTAATTATTGAATAGACAACTGACAGGCCCAGGCCGTGGCCGCGTTCTTTTGTGGTGAAATAGGGGTTGAAAATATCGGGCAATATGTTTTTATCAATTCCAGATCCGTTATCACTCAGCCTTATAAGAATGTAATTACCCTCGGTAATAAGGAGATCATTATTTTTTTCTACTGACAGATTTTCCACTGTTATGTCAATTTTCCCTCCATCAGGCATTGCCTGCTTGGCGTTTATTATGAGGTTCTGTATTACCTGGCTTATCTGGCTTTTATCTGCAATCCCGTTCCAGAGATTATCATCATATTGCTGTCTGCATATTATGTTCGATCCCCTGAGAATAAACTTAACTGATTCTTCTATTATATTTTTAATTGAAGTTGTTTTTTTAATAGGCATCCCGCCTTTTGAAAATGTGAGAAGCTGTTTTGTCAATTCCCTGGCCTGGAGAAGCCCGCTTTCCGCGTCCTGGAGACACTGCTCCTTATCGTAATTACTGATTGTGCTGAGTCCTGCAAGGTTTACATTTCCCAATACAGAGGTGAGGATGTTATTAAAATCGTGGGCTATCCCCCCTGCAAGGAGACCGAGAGATTCGAGCTGCTGAATTTTTTTCATTTCCTTTTCAATGAATTCCTCATCGGTTATATCCCTGAAAATAATTACCGAGCCTGTAATATCCCCGTTATTATTTCTTATGGGGTCAGAGCTGAATTCAACAATGTATTCCATATTGCTGTTCTCTGAGGAGAGTATTCCTTTCTCACGGAGAGCTCCTTCTTTTTTACCCTGGAATATATTAGTACAGTGCCGGGTATTTCCGCTGTTTATATCTTTCAGGTGAAGTATCCGCTCAAGAGGCTGCCCAGCAGCTTTACGCTGGTCATTTCCTGTAAGCTTTTCCGCAACAGGATTCATGAGTAAAATATTGTTATTAGTGTCTGTGGTGATTACACCTTCACTGAGGCTGCGGATTGTAACAAGGAGTCTCTCCTTCTCCTCTTCAAGGGCGTGGTTTGAGTCCTCCATCTGATCCATTGAGGCATAAAGCTCCTCGGAAGTTGCTTCAAGCTCCTCCATCGAAGCTGTAAGCTCCTCATTGGTGGCCTCAAGCTCCTCTTTTTTATTTATAAGCTCTTTCTCCTTTTCAGCGTCTCTTTCATGCATTCTTAAGTTTATAGTATAGATTAAGAAGGAGATTGCTCCGGAAAATAGAAATCCAGTCAGTGCATCAGCAAAAATTGAAACAGAAGATTTTGCAGACAGCTCACCGGTTGATGAGAGCATTATCAGAAAACCGCCCAGGATAATGATATTTACTACGTAATAGGCAAGTATGTAGTATCCCCGCCTTCTGTCAATGAGAGGGGTCAGAGCAAGTGCGCCGAAAATAATAAAAAGGGTATCGATTCTGTGGATAACCGGACCGCTCTGGAAAAATATGGCTGTCCACAACATCGCAAGATTTGTGATAAGTGTAGCCTGGGAAACCGTTTCAAGGAACCCCATCTTAAGTAGGTATAGATATAATAAATGTAAACTCATGGATGCTGATACAGCATAGACTACAATAGGTTTATAATTTATGTAGTAATAGTATATGAGGGATGCAGTTAGAAAAATATAAGCAGTAAGAATAATTGTGAGAATAATTCCTGCCTGTTGGGACTTTCTGTAATCGGACTGATCATAATTTTCCAGTAAAGAGTTGAATATATGGGTAACCATTCAGACCGCCCTGATAAAAATATGAATAGCTTTAAGTGTACATTTTATAATATAATAATTCAATTATAATATAATATTTTTTCCGCATTATATTATGAATTTTTTCCCCCCTGAGTCTCTGCATGAGGTAGGGGGGATATTATCTGTGGTGACTATTTTCTTGCGGAAAGTTCCTTTTCTATCGCTTCCCGTACCATGTTAGCATCAGGGGGAAGCATAACCGGCATATTGGCATGTAGTGAGTTTACACCTGGAAGATTTTTTTCATGGTATCCTACTTTAAATTCGGAAAACTTAAGTCCATGTGCTGTAGATATTACAACGGTTTTATCTGTTTTAGATATTTTCTGCTTTTCCAGCAGTTTTATCATTACTGCAAGGGCAACACCTGTGTGGGGGCAGCAGTACATTCCGGTTTTGTCAGCAAGGGCAGCGGCATTTGCCAGTTCATCTTCACTTGCCTGCTCAACAATACCATCAAATTCTTTAAGAGTTCTTATTGCTTTCTCAACAGACACAGGGTCACCTATCTGGATTGCAGATGCCAGGGTTTTGCCCGGTGTTACAGGTGAGAAATTTTCATATCCATTCAGGTAGGCCAGGTAGAGAGGATTCGCTTTTTCCGCCTGGGCAAGAATTATGCGCGGCTTCTTTTTAATAAGTCCAAGTTCCAGCATCATCTTAAATCCGCTCCCCAGGGCTGAAACATTCCCCAGGTTCCCGCCGGGTATAATAACCACATCTGGGACTTCCCAGTCAAACTGCTGCACCATTTCAATTGAGATGCTTTTCTGCCCTTCAATACGGAGTGAGTTCATTGAGTTGGCCAGGTATATACTGTTATCCTTTGTTATTTCCTGAACAATTTTCATGCATCCGTCAAAGTCGGTGTCCATGGATATTACTATTGAATTATTGGACATGGGCTGTACAAGCTGGGCAGTTGATATTTTATTATTCGGCAGAAACACAATTGATGGTATGCCTGCATAAGCTGCATATGCTGCAAGTGCTGCTGAGGTGTCTCCGGTTGAAGCACAGGCAACGGCTTTTATTTTTTTACCTTTACTTATCATTTCATTGACCATTGATACAAGAACGGTCATTCCCAGGTCCTTGAATGATCCAGTGTGGCTGTTCCCGCACATTTTTACCCACAGGTCATTCATTCCGAACATGGCACCGAAACGTTTTGCCCAGAAGAGATTTGTGTTCCCCTCATACATTGACACAATATTTTCACTGTCAATCCCCGGTATTACCCACTCCTTTTTACTCCATACCCCGCTCCCGTATGGCCACTGGCTTGTGCCGGTTCTTTTATCGAATATTTCTTTCCATTCTGCAGCGCTTTTAGCCGCAAGTTTTTCCATGTCGTGGTGTACTTCAAGAAGGGAGCCGCAGTTTCTACACCTGTATACTATTTCATCAAGGGGGTATCTTTCTGTACACCCGGATATACATCTGAATTCAGCTTTGTAATTGTTCATTATATCCCTCTTTATAGATCTTCAACCCGAATAATGGTTATACTTTCTTTAACAAATTCAAAATTTTCAATTTCATTTATACATTTAAATATTTCACTTTCAATCGCTTCATGTGTAACAATAATCAGCGGTACATATGCATCACTCACCTCTTTCTGTATTACAGAGGCTATGGATATATTATGATTCCCCAGAACACCTGATATCTGTGAAAGAATACCGGGGCTGTCTTCAGTCTGCAGCCTTATATAGTATCTTGAAACCCTTTCACTGGGGAGCATAAGCTCCGCCTGGCCTGTAAATTTTCCCAGAAATTCCTTTTTGTCCGCCAGTTCAACTATATCGCTTATTACTGCTGATGAGGTGGGTCTGCTCCCGGCGCCGCGGCCGTTAAGAACAACTGCATCAGCCATATCTGTATCAAACATTATGGAGTTGAATTCATTCCTCACTGAAGCCATGGGGTGGTCTTTGGGGATCATTGTGGGGTGAACTCGAATGTCCAGTTTCCCCTTTGCCATTTTTGTTATTCCAAGCAGCTTAATCGCATAACCCATGTCATTGGCGTATGAAATATCAATAGGGCTTATCTTTGTAATTCCTTCGATTGAAATTTCGCTGAAATTAAATGATCTGCCGTAGGAGAGCATGGCCAGGAGTGCGATTTTGTGCCCTGCATCTATACCTTCAACATCGAAGGTGGGATCAGATTCGGCAAAACCTTTTTCCTGGGCATCTTTAAGCGCCCCGGCAAATGATATTCCCTCGTCCTCCATTTTAGTAAGTATATAGTTTGTAGTTCCGTTTAATATTCCTGTAACAGATTTAATCCGGTTTGCAACCAGCCCTTTTTTAAGTGTCAGTATGCAGGGTATCCCTCCTCCAACTGCTGCTTCAAAGCCTATGGAATTTCCTGTTTTTATCAATGTTTCAAGGATTTCAATGCTGTTTACTGCAAGGAGCATTTTATTTGCAGTAACAACATTTTTCCCGTTCTGCAGCGATTCAGTTATTATGCTCTTTGCCGGTTCAGTCCCGCCAATAAGTTCAACCACAATATCAATTTCCGGATCATCGGTAATGTCCCTCCAGTTCTCTGTTACAGAAGCAGCTCCTGCAATCTTTTTAACTTTTTCAGTATCAAGGTCGCAGATGGTTTTAATTACTAACTCCATACCGGTTCTTATGCATATTACTTCATGGTTCTCTTTTATTATGTTAAAAACACCGGAACCCACAGTTCCGAATCCTATGAGCCCGATATTTATTATCTTTTTCATATTGTACTATACCTCAGGTTAATAATATAGATATATATAGATAAAAGGGGTATGATTATTGTCAATCAATGTTAATTCCTTAATATTGGTTTTAGTGTAAAATAAATGATTATATTTCCCCGCCGCCTTCGGCGGCGGGGAAATATAATCATTTTGGGTTAAAAAAATGGAATTATTACTGATTGTCAATAAATGTTTTATGAGATTATACAGGCGGATGATAAGATGGTGTTAAATTTAATTTAATAAGGCAGGATCGTTCCGGTTCCGGGAAAGGTAATAATATTATTTGTGCCTGTATTTCCTTAGGGGGCTCATTACTACCCACAAGTCGAGATCCATCAAAATGCTAAAAGATATTTCGCGAAAAATCTTTTAGTGAGTGCCTGTACCCGGGGGATTTACGGGGCTTTTGAGAAGTGGGTAGTAGTGAGCCTTTGGGGGACAGGGGGTAAATAGAATAAGCATTATCCGCTGATTTTTATCTTTAAAAAATGTCCCGCTAATACCCCTGCAAATGCAATAACAGATGATACCAGAAGACCTGTTAAAATATCAATACTGAAACTCCCTGTAACAAAAATATCGATAGTTTTGGAAATTACTACACAGGCCAGAGCCCCTGCAGTAACTTCCTTTATTGATCTTTCTGCAAAGCGGTATGCTGCAAATAGTGATCCGAAAAAGACCCCTGAAAGTGATCCTATGGAGGCAACAATAACGAGTTTAGGTATATCCTCCATTGCATCGGGGTAGAATATGTACCAGCCTAATCCTGCAATAAAGGAAAAGATCATTTCTGCCATGAATACTATTACTAATGTGTATATTACATATTTGTGATTAATTATTCCATCAGATGCAGTTCCAACTTTTCTTACTTCGAATTTATAGCCGCAGTGCTGGCAGAAGAGTGCATCCTGAGCTGATTGTTTTTTGCATTTTTTACAATTAAGCTTATTATCCAGCATATTAAATTTCAATTTCCTTTTTTATTATCATCTCTGTATGCTCTTCATCAGGGGAAACCCTGTAAAGAACTTTTTGAGGATCTGCAATAAGGCTCCTTGCCTGAAGAAAGGTTTTGTATTCCGATCTGACACCGCAGACTTTAATAATAGGTGAACCAGCGATTGCAGCCCCCCTCACATAAATATCATTGTCACGTTTAAATTTTTCTTCAACCGGTTCATCCTTGATGAGAGAGAATGTAGGTGAAAATATAATTCTGGCGCCATTATCTTTCATAAACTGAAAGCTGTCATCGTGAAAAACGTCTGCGCATATCAGTATCCCGAACTTAATCCCATGAGCTGAAAATACTTTAAGCTCTTTCCCCGGAGTTATTATCCCCTCTTCAGCAAAGAAGAGATTTTTTTTTCTATAAAAACCGATCTCTTCGCCGTTCTGATAGATGTATGTGGTATTATACATTACGCCGTCAGCAAGTTCAGGCATTGTTCCACCTATTACAACTGTTTCAAGCGCCTCTGAAATAAGTGAGATTCGTTCTATCTGCCTTTTCTGGTTAAGGTGTGTCTGCCCGTGGTTACCCAGGCGCCTGTTTACGAAGAAATACTCAGGGAAACATACAAAGTGGGGCCTGAATTCCGCCATTTCACGCAGATCATTTCTTGATACTTCGATCCCAAGTGATTTCTGGTAAAGTATAACTTTTATCTTTTCCATGTAATTATTATCCGGTCAGCGGGTTGTAATATTTCTTATCTTCTTTTCAGATCAATAAAAAATATTTTAAATGTAAAGGAATTAATCTGAGAAGGATAATATTCTACACCGATTTCCCGGAGGTTAAATTTTCCCGAAGAATCTTGTGGTTGATTATAGCAAAAAATGTTACATTTTTTTCTATTTATTTAAAAATTTGTAGTTAAAATTTGACTTTTTTGATTTCTGCATGTAACATTAAATCATAAATATATAAAATATATATAAATTTCTCACAAACAAATACAACTTTCTGGTAAATTTAAAAACAGCGTTAAAATCTATGCACGGTCTTCTCCGGGCCGGGGCTATTGCTGTATATTTACCGGAAAAAACATTAAGGAAATACTGCGGTGTAAGCCGTAAAAAGGAGGGCAGCAGGTGAAAAAGATATCAGATACGGAGAGTGATTTCGGAAAGCTCTATGAAAAAAATTTCAGGGGTATTATTGCTCAGATTCTGAAGTATGTTGCTGATTATGAAGCAGCTGAGGATCTGGCACAGGAGTGTTTTATTAAAATATATAATTGCAGGGATAAGCTCGATTTTGATTCCGATAATGCAAGGAATTACCTTTATAAGTCGGCTAAAAATGCGGCAATTGATTATAAGAGGAAACTTGCCCGCGATTATAAAAACAGTAACAGGTTTCTGCCCGAATTAAAGGAGATGGATAAGGATTTTTATTCACAGGTTGAGAACTACGTTATTGATGGTGAGGTTTTGAGCACAGTTCATGATATTCTCAGCGAATTTCCGGAGAAAACACGGCAGGTATTTTTTGACAGGGTAATACATGATAAGAATCTGCGTGCAATATCTGAGGAGAGAGATGTTACTTTATACAAAATCTGCAAGATTGAAAAAGAGCTTCTTTTTTATCTCAGGAGCAGGCTTAAAGATTACTGCAGTGATGTAACGTAGACCTGAAATTTTTTTGATACAGCTTAAGTGGTTTTATCAGGATTAACATGATCCGGTTATATTTTTCTTTAAATGACCGGTTTTGTTAATCTTTTTTTTGTTTTTCCTCATAATATCATTTTTAGTAACTCTTTATAAAATTATAGATTATTGCCGTTAAATCCTGCTTTTATTCAGCATATTGATAAAATAACTCCCTGGTATTTATATCGCATTATTGAAATCTTACCTTTTATAATAATTTTTCTGATATTTACCGCTATATGTTTAGTTTTTCATTAAAAAGAGACCCATTCTTTTTTATGATGATGCGGCAAAAAATGAGCATTAAGTTTAGCAGAATTAAAATTTTTGTGGATTTATATGCAATAACTTTCCTAATAGGCATTAAATTCGGCAGTCAGATGTTTTTATTCCCGGATATGAATTGTCCGGAGAACTGCTGGTGAAAATACATTTATCAGGGGGTTTTACCGGTAAAGGCCGGTTCAGCTTCCTGAAGAACAAAGTGTAAAGCTGTTTTGCCTGCGGCATTTGTTTGAGCATGAACCGTAATATAGATAAAGTCGCGGTTGTTCATTTTTATATCAGCAAATCGGCTTTACTGAATTTATTTAAAAATATTTTAAGAGAGGTAGTTTTATGGATCTTATAATTGATTCCCGTGACCAGAAGTTTGTGCTTTATGAACTGCTAGAAGTTCAGGAACTGTTAAAAACAGAGAAATTTGGTGATTTTGATCAGGAGATGTTTGACATGACCCTTGATCTTACTAAGCAGATCTGCGAAGAGCATGTGCTGGGCTGCTATAGCGAGGTGGATTCAGAAGGTGGAGCAAAGTTTGATAACGGCAAGGTGACTATTCCTAAACAGTATCATAATGTACATAAAGTAATGAATGAGGCGGGACTTTTTACTATGGCTATTGATCCTGAGTCGGGCGGACAGGGTATGCCTTATTCAATAGCAATGGCTGCAAATGAGTACTATGCATTCCATATGGGATTTATGCTTTATCCTGAGGCTACAGTGGGAGCAGCACATCTTATTGATAATTTCGGCACAGAAGAGCAGAAAAGAAAGTATATGGATAAGATGTATGCTCAGCAGTGGGGGGGCACCATGTGTCTTACTGAAGCTGATGCAGGTTCCGATGTAGGTGCACTTAAAACAAAGGCTGTCAGACAGGATGATGGAACCTTTAAAATTTCAGGTTCCAAGATATTTATAACAAGCGGCGAGAATGATCTTTATGAAAATATGGTTCATCCTGTGCTGGCCCGGATTGAAGGTGACCCTGCAGGTACAAAGGGGATATCTATTTTTCTTGTTCCCAAGTACAGGGTAAATGCTGATGGTTCACTTGGCGAATTAAATGATGTTGCCTGTACAGGTATTGAACATAAAATGGGGCTTAAAGGGAGCGCCACATGTTCTATAAGTTTTGGCGACAATGGAAACTGTATAGGCGAGCTTCTTGGCGAAGAGAGAAAGGGGATGAGAATCATGTTCCAGATGATGAACGAAGCCCGTCTCGGTATGGGACTTCAGGGTGTTAGTACATCATCTGTATCATATCTCCACGCTCTCCAGTATTGTAAAGAGAGGGTTCAGGGAACAAACATCAAGGACATGATGAACCCTGAAGCGAAAAGTGTACCAATTATCCAGCATCCGGATGTAAGAAGAATGCTTATGTGGATGAAGAGCCATACTGAAGGCTTGAGGGCACTTGTTTATCTTTGCGGTTTATGTCTTGATAAGGCTCATGCCAGCTCAGGTGAGGAAGTTGATAAATGGCATGGTATTATGGAATTTCTTATTCCTGTTTGTAAAGCATACGGAACAGATATGGGCTTCCGTGTAACAGAGCTTGGTGTTCAGTGCTTTGGCGGATACGGCTACTGTAATGACTACCCCATGCACCAGTTTATGAGAGACCTTAAAATCGCTTCTCTTTATGAAGGTACAAATGGAATTCAGTCCCTTGACCTTGTGGCAAGAAAACTTGGCGCCAAAAAAGGTGCTGTTTTTATGAGCTACCTTGCTGAGATGAACAAGACCTATGATGCATATAAAGGAAACGAAAGACTTGCTGATATGGCTAAAGATGTTAAGGAATATATCGATGTCATGGCAGGTATGGGGATGTATTTTGCCAACTGCGGTAAAGAAGGGAAGTTCATGGTGCCAATAGTAAACGCCTATCCATTCCTTAACCTTGTTGGATGTGTTTCCCTCGGCTGGCTTCACCTCTGGATGGCTGGTGTTGCTGAAGAGAAGCTTCAGGCAATATACAAAGCTAAGGGGATTGATCCTTCCGATAAAAAGGCTGTTAAAGATCTTCCTAATGAAGATAAAGAAGCGGCATTTTACCAGGGTAAGGTATTCAGTGCTGAATACTACATCAAGAGTATTCTTCCTGCAGCGAAATCTATTGCTGAAGGTATAAAAAAAGAGGATATGTCTATCCTGAAAATAAACGACGCAAGCTTCGCATGCGGAGAAAATCTTTAATAAAAGGTTTTCTGAGTTTTCGGGAAACTCTTAATATTTATATTGCTGAAAAATACCCCCGCAAGGGGGTATTTTTTTGTGTGGATATAATTTAAAAAAATAACTTGTCCGCGATCGGGGATGAAGGTAAAATCGTCTATTATGAAAAAAAATAAACGATATAGTATTATTTCATTTCTGCTTGTATCAGTTCTGATCTCCCCCCTCTTTTCTGAATATGAAAAATGCAGGCTTGTAAGGATTGTTGACGGGGATACCTTTATTATCCAGTACAAAGGTAAAAATGAAAGATTGCGCCTCACAGGTATTGACACCCCCGAAGCTTCGAATAATCCCAAGGCACGAAGGGATTCGGAAAGGAAAAATTTATCACTTGAAAAAATTGTGAAAGAAGGGAAAAGATCAAAATCTTTTGCAAAGTCCCTTTTAGCAGGTGAAAAATATATTTACCTTGAGTTCGATGTGCAGCAGAGAGACCGTTACAGGCGCCTCCTTGCCTATGTTTATCTGGCTGACGGCCGTATGGTTAATGAGCTTATGCTGAAAGCAGGTTACGCAACTTTAATGACTGTCCCGCCGAATGTTAAATACAAAGACCGCTTTTTAAAAGCCTACAGGGAAGCAAGGTCTATGAAAAGAGGCCTCTGGGCTGATTGAGATTTATAAACTGTATTTAACTTGACATTAATAATATTTACATGCTGTAATTAATTTATTATGAAATTACCATTAAAATTGAAGAAGAGAATTGTTGAAGCGTTGAAACCTCTTGACCCTGAGGGAGTGTTTCTATTCGGCAGCTATGCCCGGGGAAATCCGGGTAAAGACAGTGATATTGATCTTTATGTTATTACTAAAGATGAGTTTATGCCGCAAAGTTTTACTGAAAAAAATGCGATTTATCTTAATGTGGCAAGAAAACTATATGATATCGAAAAAGAGATACCTGTTGACCTGATTGTTCATACAAGAGAGATGAACAGGCGCTTTATAGAGATGGGGGGCGGTTTTTCCAGAAACATAGTAGATGAGGGGATCAGGCTGCTGTGAAATTTTTATCTTCAGAATGGATTAAAGCCGCCGGTGATGACCTGCTTGCTGTCAGGGAGCTGATGAATAATCCGGAATTGACTAATCTGGCCGCTTTTCATGCTCAGCAGTGCGTAGAAAAATCTTTTAAATCAGTGCTTGAAGAAAAGGATTCAGAAAATCCGAGAATACACGGCCTTATACGGCTTTATGAGCTTGCCGGTGTATATTTTGATATTAAAGCCGATCTGGATATGTTAAAAACACTTGATCAGTTATATATAGATTCAAGGTATCCGGGCATTACCGGGCTTCTTCCAGAGGGGAAACCTACCACTGATGAAGCGCTCAGTTATTATAAATTTGCTGAAAAGGTTTACTCCAGTATAAAAGATTATCTTATGAGCCTGGAATAGAAAAAGCCATATTTTTAACAAATGATTTTCGATTTGCCCTTTCACTTCTTCGGAAACCAAGGTATAAATGAACTGGTTTTATTCACATACTCTTTATATTCCGGGTTGTTCCCGAAAATTGTCTCCTCCATGAGTGTGACCCCTGTTATTCGCAGTAGTGTCCAGGTTATAACTATGGGGCTTATTACTGTTATCCATCCCCAGGGTACGGATAGGCTTATTACAAATATGCCCCACCACATTGATGATTCGCCGAAATAATTGGGGTGTCTGCTGTATCTCCATAGACCCTGCTTCATCACCTTCCCCTTATTTGAGGGCTGCGCGAGGAAACTGGCAAGCTGTCTGTCTGCTGATGATTCAAATATAAAGCCTGCGATCCATATAATAATTCCTGCAATGTCAAAGATTGTAATGAATTCCGGAGTTGATGAGATCTGCCCTGCCTGCATTGAAAAAGCTATTATCCATGAAAATAATGCCTGTACCAGAAACACCTTGAAAAGGCTCACAATACGGAAATTATCCCCATACTGCTTTCGCCACTCTGTGTACCTGGGGTCCTCACCCTTGCCCATATTTCTTTTAGTAATATGTATAAAAAGTCTTATCCCCCAGAGGGTCACCAGTATTGCTATTACGGTTTTCCTGTAGAACCACCCATCTGACTGAAACCATGTGAGCCATGCAATAAGCATAAAACATAATCCCCAGAGACTGTCTGCTATTGTTACATTGTTTTTAACTATGCTGTATATCCATCCTGCTGACATGAGGAGAGCTACTGCTGCAAGATTATATAGAATTATATTTAATATTTCATTCATTTTATTATACCTTCCTTGAGTCTATTTCCCTGCGTATATTGCTGTAAGTCTCCCCGTCCAGAGGGTAGAGGAGCGCTATGAGAAAACCTGCTGCATTACAGAGGCATGGCACTAGCGCGTAAAGCACACGAAGTGTAAAAACAACAGATTCGTTCTGTTCAATATTCGGTTCGTAACCTGTAATAATAGGTATGCTGTATTAGAGTTTTGTTTTTTCATAATAATTTAATATAATAAAAAATTCAGGAATTGGTACAGATGGAGAAATTTTTTTTGCGGTTTGGCGGATTCTGGTTTAAGCATATCAGTTTACTGCATGACCTTTAGTCTATCCTCAAATTTTCCCATTTTTCTTTTCCGTGATAAAAAATAACAGGAATTACCAGTGTTAAAGGCTCCCTGTTCTTCTCCTGATATGACCATATATTTACAAGGTATCTTAAAAGCTGCAAATATTCATTTTCCGGCTTATAGCAACTCTTTACGGAATTTTTTTATTTTCAGGGGTCGAGCAGACCGGAAATAAAAAAACCGGGAACCGGAAGAAATAATATTTCATACAAAAAGGCATTGACGTATATCTCTAAATGAGATATATTAATCTAATGAGAGTAATTACGAAAAGAAAAATAATTGAATTTTCTAAAATGCTGTCGAGGGATAGCGAAAATTCATTGAATACATGGTATAAGATTATATCAAAAACTGATTTTATATCTTTTAATGATTTAAGAAAAACTTTCCCCAATGCAGATATAGTGGATAATTTAACAGTATTCAATATTGGAGGAAATAAATATAGGCTAATTGCTGCAATTCATTATAATAGACAAATTTTATATATTCGTCACATACTAACACATAAAGAATATGATAAAAATAAATGGAGGGAATAATATGATAAATTCAGAATTAAAAAAAGTAGAAAAAATATGGCCATCAGTTTCAGATTATTTAACTGTGCCGCATAATAAAAAAGAATATTTAAAATTATGCAATACATTAGATAACTTAATTGATGAAGTCAGAAATAATGAGAAACATCCTCTATCTTCACTAATGGAAACGATAGGACTATTGATTTCCAAATATGAAGATGAACATTATAGGGTAAAAGATATATCAGGAATCAATACTTTAAAAGAATTAATGAATGAGAATAATTTAAAACAAACAGATTTAAAAGAAATTGGCTCTCAAGGAGTGATATCAGAAATTTTAAACGGGAAACGGGAATTAAACATCAGACAAATAAAATTATTATCAGAAAAATTTAATGTTAGTCCTTCTGTATTTATATGACATTGTCTTATCTAAACAATTATCATCACCTCAAATAAATCATAGTCAGAGCCCGCATAAAGTATTAGCCTGACTTTTCCTGCCACAGAGGCGCAGAGGGCACAGGGAGAATAGGTGCTCATTTCTATGGGAAACCGGAGAATATTTTTTACAATAGATACAGGAGAGTAAAGGTTCTTAATCCTGAAATTCTTTCACTGTCAGCATCAGGATTAAAGGATTAGAAGATGGACAGGATAAAAAATGAAGAATAAAGAAGCTGAGAAAAATATCATGAGAAAGGAAAAATTAAGCAACACAAATCCTGCTAATCCATCCATCCTGAAAATCCTGATTCAGACAATGTGAAATTAAATCAGGGTCAAAGCCCGGTTAAGGTAACTGCCGGGACTATTTTATGAGGTCACCCCTCTCCCCGGTATCAATACATGAATTAACATTAAAGTTTATTTATGGGTGAGGGCACAGTGGATCAGCCGGGTACTGTTTAAGAAGTGGGTAGTAGTAAGCCAGGGCGCAGAGAGTTTAGGGGCAAATGCTGTTAATTTGCGTGAAAAACAGGTGAATGGTTTAAAGAAAGTATAAATATGATGAGAGAGGCTGGAGATCTTCCGTAACATCATCTGATAAAACTTAAAACCTCCGAACACTCCTGCGCAGAGATTAAAGCCTCAATAGCGTTTTTAAGCTTTTCCAGGTCTTCACAGCTTTCAATTGCTTTTATATTCTCAGAAGTAACAGCATCACCAAAACGCTTCTTTAAAAGACGAACAAGGGTTTCACGGCGGTCAAATAATATGCCTTCCAGTCTCCCTTCCTGTCTCCCTTCCATTCGTCCTTCCTGACGTCCTTCAAGAATACCTTCTTCTCTCAGTTTCATTGCTGTTGTCATTATAACATCACCTCCTCTGTGGGAAATACGGCTGAATACATCGTTTAATTTTTCAGGTGTAATTTCAGTCAATTTCATTATATATGCTACAAATGAAATTATTCTCTCCTCTTCCTCTTCATTGTCAATATATTCTTTTAACTCCTTAAATATATCAAATAATTTTTCCAGGAGCAACTCTTCATTGTGAATATATTTAAAAATCAAAGCCAGAGCCCGGTTAAACTCTCTTTTAAACAGCTCATTCTGTATTGTGTCATCATCATAGGCTGTAATATCTGCCAGAATATATCTGAATCCGGGGAGAAAATCGTGGATAGATTCACTGTATCCTGAAAAAAATTCAGAAAAAGGGCGTGTTTCCCATTTTTCTTTTCCGTGATAAAAAATAACAGGTATTACCAGTGTTAAGGGCTCCCTGTTCTTCTCCTGATAAGACCATATATTTACAAGGTATCTTAAAAGCTGTAAATACTCATTCTCAGGCTTATAGCTTTTATGCTCAAATAGCAGAGATATTTTAAGCTCCGGGCCTTTGCGTGTTTTACAGTTGTAAATAAGGTCTGTGTAATACTCTTTCAGTTTTTTGTCTACATAGCTGTTGTTGTCAAGCTCCATAGATGGCAAATCAAGCTCTGTCAGTACATGCTCCGGAAAGGTTGACTCTATCAGATCAATGGCATTTTCTTTAACGCTTTCTATTTCTTT